>JACCDZ010141895.1_pt1 | contig 68633 bp, 56 predicted proteins | sample 7449551 | NCBI WGS metagenome assembly JACCDZ01 (sample SAMN15323452, study PRJNA562643) | freshwater metagenome | isolation source: river surface water | place: USA:Blue River Watershed | collected 2017-08-18 | reverse complement strand
TTCGCTACCGGTCATCGCTGTCGATGGAGCGCATTATAGGGAAGCTAAAAATGATCGCAAGATCTTTATGACACTTTGATGTTCGTTCGGTTGTTTTTTGGCCAAAACCGCCGTTTTTGCTGGTTTTATCGCCATGTTTAGCACCCAAAACAAGGATCTGATGCGATCCAAAGCGATCCTATGATTAGGCACCACAGCATCTTTGAGGCAAAACTGCAGCAAGGTGGCATTTGAATGGCGTTTCACTTGCAAAGGGCCCATTCGCGCCCTCTCTATAAAGGTGAGAGCAGATCGTGGTCATAAGCCACTTTTTTGGCGTAATAGTTCTGTCCAGCAGCCATCTGACACAGACGCTACCAAGGCTCCCCGTTTTTATGAACAAAGCGCCAACTGGCATCCGCTTGCTGAATGGCTTGCAAATCATCTTTGGGATACTGCACCAGATCGCCAAGACTGCGATCGCCTACTTCTATATACACCAGCGGTGCATCACTGCGATTTAGCAGTTGATGACTTATACCAGTCCCCGCTGCAAAACCGATGCAATCACCTGCGACCATTGGATATTCCACATCGTCCACACGAACAACCGCCTCGCCTGCAAGGATCAACACGAACTCATCCTGAGTGGCGTGATGATGAAGTAATGCCGAGACTTTGCCTGGCGGCAAGGTGGTATAGTTCACACCAAAGTTCTTTAACCCAAACGCATCACCAAGTTTTCGTTTGCTGCGCCCTTCGACCTGCACAACAAAAGGCGCGGGGTAGACAGATTTAGTCACAGCAGGCACATCCACAGCTGCAAGGGGAGCGACAGCAACTGGCTTGGTCATTGGCTCAGTCCTCGTTCAATCGTTATCCAACAATTTAATAAAGTATTTTGGCGATTCTTCATAATCATGTTTGAGGTAAAACTGGTGTGCTTGAGCACGTCGACTGTGGCAGTGCAATTCGATACGGTCACAATTGCGCGAGCGCGCCATCACCTCCGCCGCTTGTTCCAACAAAGACCCGACCCCGATGTCGCGTTCATCTTGGTCGACGCAAAAGTAGCTAATGCGACAAAAATCTCCAGCCAGCGCTAACTGTGGAATGAAATTAAGGGCGATAAATCCAAACACATGATCGCCTCGATAGGCTAACAACACCGCAGACTGAGGTGCTTGTGTCAGCTGTTTGATACGTGCTTCGATAAAAGCTTCGGTGCCTCCGTAACCCAATTGGGCACAAAGGCGGCTTAGCGTCGCTGCATCCTTCACCGTCGCAGGCCGGATCCGCACATTGGTATTGACTAAATTGGCAACCGCTGGGGACAGTTCTACTCCATCGTAATCCATAGGGCCTCCTTGGCGATCATGTATAAGCGACAACCATGACAGCGTTTGCCATGGTGCAATCATTCAGTGTTGTCTTAGGACTTAAGCGCACATTCCCAGTTCTGTCCACTGCTGCAGATGCGCCAATGCACACCATTCGTCGCATTGGTCTTCAGAGGTTTAATACTTTTACCAAACCATGTTGGCGGGAAGTGACCCCAAACACCGACAACAAAGCAGAGCAAGTATCGCTTCGCGCCCTTCAGAATTGCTGGCATTCGACCGTCAAAAACCGCAGCTTGAAATTTTTTCTAAATCGATTAAGTTTTTTCCTGTACTCCAACAAAAAATTGGTGTAAAAGTTAATCATTATGACAACACCGCGTCGGGCTCATCTTCGACGATCAGGTGGAAATAGACGACGGATATGACACTATGCCGAACACCATTCAAGCCTTGCTCGCAGATCCACAACTGCTGCGAATCGAAGCAGACACCCTGCAAAAACGGCTGACGCCTTCGTTAAAGACTGCAGCAAAGCAGGCGTGGCCCGAGTTTCAAACGCGGTTGCAGCAAGTACTGCCTGAATTGCTGGCCTTGTATTTAGAGTTGTATGGTGAGTTGTTTGAGTGCAGTTATTACCTTGAGCAGCTGTTAAAGCAACTGGCAAAAAGTGCCGCAGTCCGCCCTGACTACTTGCGCGCCGAAGATGCGCAGCCACAACAGTGGCATCAAGATGAACATGCGCTCGGAGCCGCATGTTATGTCGATCTGTTTGCGGGCAATTTCCAAGGCCTAAAAACCCGTATTCCTTACCTGAAACAAACCGGTATTAACTATTTGCATTTGATGCCGCTGTTTAAAGCGCCTGAACCCAACAGCGATGGCGGCTATGCGGTGTCTGATTATCGCAGCACCATGCCCAAACTTGGCAGCATGGCAGAGCTGGCTGACTTGATGCACGAATTGCATCAACAAGGCATTCGGCCTGTGTTGGACTTTGTGTTTAACCATACGTCGGATGAACACCGCTGGGCTGAAAAAGCCAAAGCCGGCGATCCGCTATACCGTGATTTTTATTTCTTTTTCACCGAGGCCGAACGCGACCGCTATGCGCCGACCTTGCGTGAAATTTTCCCCGAAATTCGCCGTGGCAGTTTCACCTTAGAAGCCAAATCAGGCCTTTGGGTCTGGACCACCTTTAACAGTTTCCAATGGGATTTAAACTACGCCAACCCGGCAGTGTTTAACGCCATGGCCGATGAAATGCTGTTTTTGGCCAACCAAGGCGCGTCAGTGCTGCGCTTAGATGCGTTGGCCTTTGTCTGGAAACAAGCTGGTACCAACTGCGAAAACCTGCCCAAAGCCCACACGGTGATCCGCGCCTTTAATGCTGTCACTCGTATCGCGGCGCCGGCGCTGCAATTTAAGTCTGAAGCGATTGTCCATCCCGACGATGTGGTGAAATACATCGCGCCGCAAGAATGTCAGCTGTCGTACAACCCACTGCTGATGGCGCTGTTGTGGAATAGTTTGGCGACGCGTAAAACCCGCTTGTTGACGGAATCGTTGCAACGCCGTTTCGCCATCGATCCACAATGTAGTTGGGTGAACTATATCCGTTGTCACGATGACATTGGTTGGACCTTTGATGACCAAGTGGCTTGGCAAATCGGTATCAACCCCGACCATCACCGGCAGTTTTTAAATCAGTTCTACACCGGCCGTTTTCCTGGCAGTTTTGCCAGCGGTGTGCCGTTTCAACTGAACCCCGTCACCGGCGATTGCCGCGTTGCGGGCATGTTGTCGTCACTGGCTGGTGTGGAAAAAGCCCAAGCCGAACAAAATAGCCAACATTTGGACCATGCACTGGCACGTATTTACTTACTCAACAGCATTATTTTGAGTATTGGCGGCTTGCCACTGTTGTACATGGGGGATGAGTTGGGGATCCAAAACGACTATTCGTTCAGCCAAGATCCTGCCAAAAAAGACGATAGTCGCTGGGTGAACCGTGTCGCAGTCAGCGACCAAGACTTGGCCAAAGCGGCCGACTCAAACCACCTGTCTGGACGGATTTATCAGCAACTGCAGCACTTAGTGAAAGTTCGTAGTCAACTACCAGTGCTTGGTCGAGGACGCACCGATATTCTCTGGCACGCCAATCAACATGTGTTTGTCTATCAACGTGAACTGCGTGGGCAGAAGGTGTTGTGTCTGGTGAATTTCAGTGAACAGGTACAAGCCTGTGGCGACCTGCCTGGCAACGCATGGACAGATGCGCTCAGCGGCCTTCGGATTGACGGAAATCATCTGACATTAACCCCTTACCAAGTGCTGTGGTTAGTCGCACGTTAAGCAATCCCCTGCGGCCGCTGCTGAGAAATGCGGCCGCGCCTCACCAACTGTCATGTTGTTGACATTCTTTCCGGTAAGACTACGGCATGATGTTCAGGCCTTGGTTGAAAATCCACTGCACCTAGGCAGGATTGTTGATGACGCTGCCAATTCCGCAGCGTATAGTGCTTTCAACAAAGCGCCTTCATTCAATGAATTCCTGATGTTCACCGCACGATTGATGCCAATGCCCGCCCGTTTACTACCAACTATACAGGATCTGCATGTCTAACGAAAAAGCCCCAACCCACTACAGTGTTATGGAAGAATGGGGGCACAGCCTAAGCCATGGCGCAGGATTTATCGCCAGTATTGTTGCACTGGTGGCAATGTTACAAATCTCTGGTGATGATCCATGGCGCATCGCCAGTAGCCTGGTGTTTGGCATCAGCATGTGTTTGTTATACGCCAGCTCGACCATTTACCATGCGGTGCCGCCGGGTCCTTGGAAACTGTGGTTACGCAAAGTCGATCATAGTGCGATTTTCTTATTAATTGCCGGCACTTACACCCCCTTCACCTTGATAAGCTTGCGCGATGATGGCGGCTGGTGGTTGTTTGGTATTGTTTGGGCCATTGCGCTGGCTGGCGTCATCTTGAAGATTTTTACCGGCGCGAAATATCAAAAACTGTCGATTGCGCTGTACCTGCTGATGGGCTGGTTGGTGGTAACGATGGGCGAAACCATGCTGCGTTTGGTGCCGCACGAAGGCTTGTGGTGGTTACTGGCCGGTGGTTTGTGTTACTCCGGTGGCGTGGTGTTTTACGTGCAAAAGAAATTGTTTTTCCATCATGTTATTTGGCACTTGTTTGTGCTGGCCGGCTCGATTTGCCACTTTTTAGCGATTTATTGGTACGTGCTGTAAAGCGTCAAGCGATGGGGTTGATGTAACAAAAAAGACGACCGAGGTCGTCTTTTTTATCTGCACAGGTTCTGTCACCCGCACGAGTTAGGGAACCACAGCCGTGCCATGTGCCAGTTGATTGAGCAACACGGTGCCCTGCCATAACAGCCAGCCGCCGGCCCCGACAAAGGTCAAATGCTGGATCACCATGCCCAGCGCCCGCGCCGGTAGCACACTGCGTAGCATACCAAAGGCGTGCAATAACCGACTGATTAAAAACGCCATGCCGACACTTGCCACCAGCGGATGAGAAGCGCCTGAGCCTTCCATCAAGGCGATAATGAGCAGCATCGATGGCGCGTATTCAATAAAATTGCCGTGGGCGCGAATACGTCGCTGCAACTCGAGGTCCGCCCCACCATCGGCCGCGGCATTTTGCGTGGCGCGGCGGCGCAGTGAAATCGGCAAACTTAGCGCCACCATCAACAAGGCAAACATGCCGGCGATCATCAGGGTAACCGGTAACTGTAACATCGTAACTCCAAGGCTCAGGTGACAAGCATTTACACTATCTGCTGGTCACTGGTTGTGCAAGCGCGGCTACTGGCTGAAACGCAGCCATCGCGTGACCAATTGCTCAATCAGCTGTGGGTCGGGTTGCGCCACAGCAAACAATGCGCGCTGGCCGGTTGGCACGGCACGCCAAGAGCGACTTTGCTGGTTGTTTGGTGCACTCGGATTGTCCTCGTGTTGCCACTGCAACTGCGCAAAACACGCTGGGCAAGTCACTGTCTCGCCATCAACCGTGTGCTGGGTGCGTACTAACGTCGGGCCACACGCCGGACAAACGCCGAGTGGAATACCATCGTCGCTGTGACCGACGATGTGTTGCCAGGCGCCGGCTCGGCCAAGGTCGATAAACAAGCGGCCTAACGTGGCGTCAAATTGCTCACCGAGCTGCTGCTCGATGATCTCTAATGCTTTTTCAATCGGCATGCCGGCGCGATAAGGCCGCGTACTGGTCATCGCATCAAACGCATCACATATACCGACAATGCGCGCATCCAGTGGAATGGCATCCCCACGCAGCTGCTGCGGATAACCACGGCCGTTGGGCATTTCGTGATGCCACAGCACCGCAGGTTCCACCAAGGCCGCCAGCGGATGGCCCGCCAGCATCGAGGCGCCAACGTCGGGGTGGGTTTTGATCACCGCGAATTCATCATCGGTCAGTTTGCCTGGCTTGCGCAGCACGGCGTCAGGAATGGCTATTTTGCCGATGTCATGCAAAAAACCGGCGATACCAATGCGAGTGCTTTCGAGTGCATCCAAGCCTGCGTGCTCGGCCAAGGTCATCGAAAAGCGTGCCACGCGCCACAAATGCCCGCCCGTGTAGGGGTCACGCGCTTCCACCATGACCGCGCTGGTCATCAAGCTAGTCAGCAGCGCTTGCCGATACTGCTGCAGTTCTTGCTGTAACGTGGGCTGCTGCTCGTGGCGCTCTGCCGCATCTAGCATGGCCGGATTACCCATGACGATGCCCTAGGTCGGCCGACGCCATTTTCTCCAGCGCCGCCAGCACTTGGTTGCCGGCGTGTTCCATCGCTTGAATACCGCGATACACGCCGTCATGGTCGTGTTGTTTATGAGCGTTTAGCACTTGTTGCACCGCTTTGTGCAGTTCTAAATGCGGCGCGTCCATCTCGCGATAGCCCGGCAGATGGGCGTGATCATGCCCTTCGCCTTCGTAGTACCATTTGCCTAACCGGCACTGGGTATGGTCGACAAAATCGGCCGCTGATTCACTGGATAAGCCAAACAAAATACGATAGACCCGCAGCTTAAACAGCAGATGGTCGATTTTCGCCACTTCACAAAAACCACGCAGCGACGAGCTAGTCGCCGACTGTTCCAGCCCTTGCGACAGCTGCAAAATACTTTGCATGGTGCCAGCCGCCGCTTCGCCATTTTGACTGAATTCGCCCGCTTGGCCGGCCAGCGCTTCCATTTTGTTGCGACTGGCACTGCTGTCTTCGCGCATGCCGGCCACCAAGGCTGAGATCTCGCCCGTTGCGGTCATGGTGCGTTTGGCGAGGTTACGCACTTCGTCGGCGACCACCGCAAAACCGCGGCCTTGTTCACCGGCGCGTGCCGCTTCAATTGCGGCGTTGAGTGCCAACAAGTTGGTTTGGTCGGCAATTTCTTTAATCAGCTGCACAAAACCGCCGATCTGCTGCGCCCGTTCATCCAGCTGCGTCACTTGGCGCGCTGCATCGGACGAATCATTGGCCAAAATACCCAGCTGCGAGGCAATAGCGCGGAAATCGTCGCTACAGCCGCTGGACACTTGCCGCATCTCAACGGCGCGGCCTTGTTCGGTGCGCATGGTGCGCGCCAAGTCGCCCATGCTTTGCTGTGCGTGCTGCATCGAATTGGCCATTTGCAGCAGCTGCGTTAACACACGTTGGCTATGTTGTTGCTCTTGCACGGCGGCCTTGGTCGCTTGCTCGGCGGCACTAAGCTGCGCTTGCAGTTGCCGTTGTTCGTCATTCGCGACGGCCAACTGTTGTTGTAATTGAGTGATTTGTTGTTTGTAACCTTCGAGCTGTTGTGCGGACACCATGCCAAACATAAAGAACCTCAACTGGGGTGGGAATTGCCTTTCGCAAAGGCGTCAGGACAGTTCCTCACGTCATTGCACGGTTTGTGTTGAATATGCAGTATAGTTCCATCGTCAAATTCGCAAGAATTACAACAGAGATCAATTCAGTATTGCGATTTTTGACGCTAGAACATTGGTTGAACAGCACCAGCAAGGTGCACCTGTTCCTCGAAGTACCCCGTCGCCAAATGCGACGAGATCCACCCGATGTTGCTGGCGCCATCGCGCACGCTGCATTGGCGTCCCTGCTACGCCACGCAGCAAACGCTAACCATCTGATAAAAAAATACTTTTATAGATTCCACAACCTACTATACACCGCAACTTCAAAAGATTGCATAAATACTGATGTAGAACAAACCGCCAACTCGCCACACGGCGTATCGTCTTCTATCTTAAAGGTTACAGTTTCCCCCCTTGCTGATACTGTGCGGAGTTCTTGCATGTTAAATCAATTAAAAGTCGGCCAGAAAATTCTGATCGTTGTCATGGCCGTTGCCTTGGTGCAACTATTGACGTCCATGGTGACCTTTCAAAAATCCAATCAACTGAATAACCAATTAAACACCGTGATGGAACGCGGCCAACCGGCGACCATGGCGCTGAAAGATATGGAGATGCAAATCATCCAAATTCAGCAATGGTTGACGGACATCTCCGCGACGCGCGGCCAAGATGGCTTGGATGATGGTTTCGCTGAAGCCGAAAAAGCCTACCAGCTGTTAAAAACTGACATGGCAGTGCTGCAAAATGAATATCAATTAGAAAAAAACAGCTTCGGTGACAATGAGTTAACTGCGCTGCAGCAACAAATCGATAGCTGGTACGCCACGGGCAAAAAGATGGCGCAAGGCTATATCGAGGGTGGCCCGGCCGTGGGTAACAAACTGATGGGTGAGTTCGATGGTCAATCGACGCAGATGCAACAAGCACTGCAACCGATCCGCGAAACCTTCGCCGCCCTGTCGACCCAACAAATCAAAGCCGCGCAAGCCGAAGCCTGGGACGTCGAAACATTCGGCCTGATTGCGTCAGTCATCTCTTTAGCGATTTTGGGCGGTGGCGGCTGGCTGTTATCACATAATATTTCGCGGCCACTCAATCACATGAGTGAAACCATGTCGTCGATGATTGAACGCAAAGATTTTCGGGTGCATTTAACAATTGAAGGCAAAGACGAAATTGCCCGCGCCGGCCACAGTTTTAATCAGCTGATTTCGATGCTACAACACATGATGCGCGACTTAGCCAATGATGTGACCCACATCGATAAAACCACCATCGAACTGAGTAAATCCATTCAAGCAACTTCGCACAGCGCCGACCAAACCAGCCATGCGGCATCGTCAATGGCCGCCGCCACTGAAGAGATGGCGGTCAGTTTAAGCCATATGCACAGCAACACGGATGACCTGCGCAAAGCCGTCGACAAAGCGAGCCGACTGTCGCACGAAGGCGCCGGCATTATTGAACAAGCCATTGGTGAGATGAGTAAAATCAGTAGTTCAGTCGATGGCGTATCTGGGGTGATCAGCCAATTGGGCGACCAAACCAGCCATATCAGTGACATCGTGCAGGTCATTCGCGATGTGGCGGACCAAACCAACTTGTTGGCGCTTAATGCCGCGATTGAAGCCGCGCGCGCCGGTGAACAAGGCCGCGGTTTTGCCGTGGTTGCCGATGAAGTGCGAAACCTAGCGGTGCGCACCGCCAACGCCACCCAAGAAATCACCAAGATGATCCAAACGGTGCAACAAAGCGCCCGGCTTGCCGTGCAACAAATGGATGGCGTGGTCGACCAAGCCAATGCGGGCGCACAGCTGGCCAAAGACGCCAGTGTGTCGATTCAGCAAATTCGCCATGGTTCGGACGAGGTAGCTGCTGCGTTTGAAGACATTACCCTGTCGATGGGCGAACAATCACACGCCAGTGAAGATATCGCCCGTCAGGTGGAACAAGTCGCCGCCGCCAGCCAAGAAAATAGCGAAGCTGTGCATATGACGCGCGAAGCCGCTGCGGGCCTTGAACAACTATCCAGTGAAATTAAACGCTGGGTCGATCAAATTAAAGTCGGTTAGGCCGGCGCCAATACAACCACGCCATGCCAAGCGGCAGCGCCAAGCTGCCGCCTACATAAGCACCCTTGTGCATAAACCCAACCCACAGATAACTTCGTAAATCGATAAGCCCGGCAGGTACCCGTTTATGGGCAAAGGCGGTTAGATCTTGGGTTTGCCAGACGCCCACCCCAAGCCCTGCCAACGCCGACAGCAGACAGCCCGCGAGCAACCAAGGCAACAGCCGCCAAAACGCCACGGCGGCCTGTTCGCCATACCAACGTGTCGCCGCTACCGCGAGCCCAAGCCCCAGGGGAATCCCCATCCACCAGCTGGCAAATACGCCAACCAGCGCCGCTTTGACCCGTAGCGGCAGCGCCCATTCGGTTAAATGAAACTGCTGGAATTTTAATAAGGTGAAGTACTCAGGTGACACTGAATAACTGATTTGATCATGCAAGGCACCAAACAGCGCGGCCAACAGCATCGCAGACAATATGCTGGTAGAAATAAATCGATATGGCATCGCCACTATATTGCCTCTCTATTGCCTCTAAATGGCCTCTACGATGTTGGTTGTGATTGGAATGACTTGGCGTCGAGGTGTAACACCAGCGCGTTACAAGGGGCACCGCTCATCGCATCGGTGAATTTAATCACTAAGTCACCGCCTGTAAATGTCACCGTGGGTGTTGTCAGACGGCGTGGTGTTGGCGTCGATATCCGATACACCCGCGGCTGTTCTGCGATATCACCATAGCCAACCGAAATGAGATACTGAGTCATCCCCGCAGTGGTGGCAACGGGGTTTTCCGGATCTATGGCCCACAACGACACATGCAGCCCCTGCGGCAGCGGTGTCACGTTGACAGACGAACCAAAATAAAACTCGTCTACTGCGATACTCGTCGCTAAGGTCGCGCTGATGCCACACTCAGTGGTGGTTGCCAACGCGGATGAAGACAAAACGACAACTCCAACTAGGCTACACAGGTATGTTGTGATTGAACGTCGTCTCATTGTCGTCGCTCGCCATCCGTTTCAGTCAAATCGTTAACCATTTGACAACATGTAAGCAATCCATTCAACAGAGAAATCATCGGATCAGCGTTGTTGTTGCAAAGGGGCACAATGCTTAACCCTCGCTTGTGCCCCATGGATTGACCCGTGCAATGACTAAGGTTTTGGCGTCAACACCACGGCAGCGCCGCCGCCGGGAGCAAGTTTGAGGGTCAGCATATCGCCACGGTTGGCGCTACCTTTGACGATTTGATAGGCCGCTGGGTTGGTCTGCCAGTCGGCATCTGGGCCGTCTTGGTAGATGGTTAACTGATAACCCTGGTTGGCACTTAAAAAATCCAGCGGCACTTGAAGCTCGCGAGCCTGTTCGTTGCTGGTGGCACCTAAGTACCACGTGCTGGAATGGCGGTCTTGCCGCGCGACCACTAAGTATTCGCCCACTTTGCCTTGCAAGGCTTGGCTTTGCGCCCAGTCGGTCGGCACTTGCTTTATAAAAGCAAACGCAGGGTGGTTTTCATAGTTCTCGGGCAAGTCGGCGGCCATCTGCAGCGGGCTATATAGCGTGACATACAGGGCCAGCTGATTGGCTAAGGTGCTGGGCACGCGGTTAAAGGGCCGATGCTTTTGATAAGCAAAGTTAAAAATACCGGGGGTGAAATCAATCGGCCCAGCCAAACCACGGGTAAAGGGAATGATCACCGTGTGGTCCGGCGCATTGCCAGTGTCGGGGCTGCCGCCATTGTATTCCATACCGCGCACGCTTTCCCGTGACATCATGTTGGGGTAAGTGCGGCTTAACCCGGTGTCTTTGACCGTTTCGTGGGCATTGACCATCAGCTGATGTTTGGCCGCCAGTTCCACCACATGTTGTTGATGCTGCACCATAAATTGGCCATCATGCCACTCGCCAGAACCTTCGTTTACCACGTCGGCATCCAGCTTTTTGCCGACATACCCGGTTTTAATGCTGTGAATGCCGCGGTCTTGTAAAAACTGGTAGGCCTCGTTCATCCGAGCTTCGTAATAACTGACGCCTGCGGCTGTTTCGTGGTGGGAAATCAGCGCCACGCCGCGGGCTTTGGCGTACGCCAGTACCTCGTCAAACGCAAAACCTTGCACGGGTTTAGTAAAACTAAAGGTCGGTGGCCGTTGCCACCACTGCCCTTCCCAGCCTTGGTTCCAACCTTCGATCAGCACCGAATCAATGCCATGTTTGGCGGCAAAATCAATGTATTGCTTGGCTCGTGCTGTAGTGGCGCCTTGCATTGGGCCCGGCGACCAGTCTTTTTCACCGATATGCATCTCCCACCAAATGCCAATGTATTTGCCGGGCTTGATGTACGAGGTGTCGGTGCCTTCTGGCAACGGGTCGTTTAAGTTTAAAATCAGGTCGGAATTAAGCAGCGCCACTTCGTTTTGGCCCAATGAAATGGTGCGCCATGGGCTTTTAAATTCATCATCACCGCAAAGTGCCACCCCTTTGACCGCCACAGAGCCCGTCGTGGTTTTACCACTGGCTACAGGGTCGGCCGTTTGGCCGTGCCACCGAATTAAATCGGCGTGAAACGCCAAAGTGTTGTCATTGCTTGCCTGAATGGTCATCGCGGCATAATCGGTTAAATCAGCTTCGTGAATACTGACCGCCACATTGCGGCCTAACAGCAGCAGCGGAGTATGCGCGTTGTCGATGCCACTGAGCGCCGACATCTGATACGGATATTCGTAACTTAACGAGCGTACTGGTAGCCACCAGGCTTTAAAGTTTTGCGCAAAGTTGAATTCTGTTAATTCACGTTCCAGTTGCCAGGCTTTTTCAAACGCCGGTTGCGCTGGCATCACATATCGAAAGGCCACGCCATCGTTGTAAGCACGAAACACCAGCGAAAGTTTGCGCGCTGGATGCGTGGATACGGTTGCCGTTTCATGCAAATTCAGCGTCAGCTCGCGATAATGGTCGCGCACCGTTTTGCGTTGCCCCCAGACGGTTTGCCATTGCAGATCGGCATCGCGTTTAGCGACCGTGGCCGCGAGTTGCTGTTGCAGCCGAGGTTGACCGACGAATTGCAGCCCCAACAACGAGGGCCGGATGATCGGCTGTTGCTGATACTGCACTTGATACCGCAAGCCATCTAACGACAACGTCAGCTGCAACTGCACCTGTCCATCCGGCGATTGCAACTGCCAGTTGCCTTGCGTCACAGCTATTTGTTGTGCTGACGTACTGGTCGTTAGGAGGCTTGCCTGCAGCATAAAACTCAGGCCACTGCATAACCAACCAATCGCGATCACAGCGCTGCCAATTCCTCGCATCACACGCATCGACAGTCTCTCAAGCCTTATGAGCTCGCCGCGGTGTAGCGGCGGATAAATTCATCATGTGCCAACATTTGCGTCAGCGGTTGTTGTTTTGCTTGCTGAACTTGCGCCAGCGTTTGCAACAGCACCGCGTCTGGAATGGCATTGACGCAGGGGTGATGGTCACGCGGCACTATGCCTTGCCCCAGCATGACTTGGATCCAAGATGCATCACGGAAAATATCGTTATGATCGTTAAACACATGGCCATTGTCGCGAAACAGCGCAATTTTCTGGGCTAGCCGCTCTGGCACCTGTATGTGTCGCATGTGGTCCCAAAACTTGTCGCCATGGCGTTCGTTGACGTGGTAATGCAAGATAATAAAGTCGCGAATGGTCTCAAATTCACTTTTGGAATCTTGGTTGTAAAACTGCTGCAAACTGGCATCAATGCCCTGATGCGGGAACACCTTCAGCAGACGCACAATGGCCGATTGGATCAGATGAATACTGGTTGATTCCAGTGGTTCCAAAAAGCCACTGGACAACCCGACCGCCACCACGTTTTTATGCCATTGCTCGCTGGTGCGCCCAGTGGTGAAGCTGATTTTGCGGGGGTCTGCCAACGCCTTGGTATCGAGGTTATTGACTAAAATCGATGCGGCTTCATCGTCGGATAAAAACTCCGAGTTATACACAATGCCATTGCCATTTCGGTGCGTCAGCGGAATACGCCATTGCCAACCGGCATGATGAGCAATGCTGCGGGTGTAGGGTTTGGTCGTTTCATGGCGCTCGCTTGGTACCGCCAAAGCTGAGTTAGCTGGCAGATAATGGCTCCAATCCTCGTACGGCACGTTCAGCGCTTGCTTGATTAACAAACCACGAATACCAGAGCAGTCGATAAACAAATCGCCACGAACTTGCCGGCCATCACGTAACCATAAGCTTTCGACATCGCCAGTAATGGCGTGTTGTGTCACCTGTGAAATCATGCCTTCGGTGCGAACAACGCCTTGTTGCTCCGCAATTTTTCGCAAAAACCGGCCATACAAGGTGGCATCAAAATGATAGGCGTAGGGCACTTCATACAACGGGTTGGGGGTTTTGATGATGTTAAATGCTTCCTGCTGGCAACACAGGTAATTCAGGTCAAAATCCCACAACGACTGCGCAAGGCCAAGCTGCTTGGCTTTGTGCCAATAATGCTGAAATGAGGTAAAACCAAGCTGCGCCCCGGGTGCGCCAAAGGTATGAAAATAACTGTCGCCTGGTACGCGCCAGTTTTCGAATTTGATGGCTAATTTGATGGTGGCGTGGGTGTCGCGTAAGAACTCACGTTCATCAAAGCCCATGTATTGATTAAAAATTTGAATAGGAGGTATGGTGGCTTCGCCCACACCGACAATGCCTATCTCCTCGGACTCGACCAATTCGACATCGACGGCGGTCAACAGCACTTTTTTCAACAACGCTGCGGCCATCCAACCGGCGGTTCCACCGCCTACAATCACCACTTTTTTTACGGCTGGTTGCATCACCCCTTCCTTCTTTGTGATTTTCGGACTGTCACTGGCTACGCTGGCACAAGGGTCTTGCCCTTGGCAACGGGTGCTGAAAAAAAGACCCCAACAGTTTGTGCAGAACTATCGGGGTCTTTGCACCGGGGTCGGTTATCAATAGAAGGCGTAGTTGAAGTTCAACATGTATGTTGGGCCAAACTGACGACGCGTGGTGACGATGCCGTTGCTATCCACGGTTTCTTCGTCCACATCGGTCAGGTTGGTACCTTGCAGCGATACACGTAAGCCTTTTAACGATGCGTAATTGCTCTCGGCAAAGTCGTAGCTAATTTGCGCATCCACCAGCGTCACCGCATTGCGGCTGGCTGTTTCAATCTTGTTCGAACCACCACGTTGGTAGGTCAAGAAATCCGAACGGCGGGTACCGGCGACACGGAATTCAAAGCCTGCTTTTTCGTAGTAGGCGGTCAGCGAGTAGGTATTGTCCGATTGACCTGGAATGCGTGAACCATCTTCCAGTGTCGCATCTAACACGGTCGCCGAACCTGCCACACCAAAGCCATCGAGCACTTGCGCCACTTTGTTCAGCGGTACGTTGGCCGTTAACTCGGCACCTTTCACAGAGCCCGTTAAACCATCTTCGAAGTAGGAGAAAGTACCGTATTTCGGTGGTGTGGCTTTACTGCCTGCGGCGTAGAAAATATCCGCTGGGCCGTAGTTGCCTGCTTGGTCAATGATCCGGTCGTGGAACCCTGGGATGAAATAATTCGCCCCGCCATTGGTTTCGTCATTGGTGAAGTTGATCAGCTTGTTGCCATCACGTGTCCAGTTCACTAAATCTTTGTAGAACACCGCGACCGACACATAGCCTTCGTCTTCAAGGTAGTGTTCATAACTCAAATCGAAGTTGTTCGACTCCAGCGGTTTAAGCAGTGGGTTACCGGCAAATTTCGACCAAGGCGAACCATATTGCTTCACCGCGGCTTCGCTGTCTGGGATGGTGATCAAATCGATGTTTTGGTCGAACTTCACAAAGCCGGATGCTTTCATCTGGTCGATGCGGGCACGGCTAATCGTTTTGTTCGCAGCAAAACGGATAAACTGGCTGTCCAGAATTTCCACGCTGACGTTCAAGCTTGGCAACACATGGTTGTAAGACGTGCTGATGTCGGTGACACAGCTGGCATCCACTTGCTTGTCATTGTTGGTATCACAGACCGCAAAGTTAGCGCCGACGATGCCGGTGTAACCCATCGAACCTTGTTTGGATTTCACATACTGCAGACCGACGTTACCAGTCACTGGCTTGCCTGCGATCTCTGTTTCAAAATCACCTTTGGTGTAAACCGTAGTGACTTTTTCGCTGACATCATAGGTGTCGCCTAAGCGATCCGGCTCTAACAAGCCTGCGTCGTTCAGTTTATAAAAACCATCACGGTATGGCGCAAACCCATCATAAGCCACCACATAACCCAAGCCAGCCCAGGTTAAATCTGCCAAGCCGTTGTACAGATAATTAGTTGGGATTGGGCCTGACGATGGGTAGGTTTTTGCCGTGGCAAAGAAACCTTTGTTTTGCTTGTCTTTGAAGCGATCGCTGTAGTTAGCGCCGACAGTTAACTTGTGAATAGGGCCTAATTCCACTTCACCGGTGACTTCAGCACGGTAGGTGTTTAATTCTTCGCTAAAATCGGCGTAGTTCAAGAAACCGTCTTGCGCATTGAAATAGCTAAACGGCTGGCCATTGGCTTGCAACACATTGGTCTGGAATTGGCTGGCGATATTAGCCATACCACCACCCCACACTTGTGGGCCGGTCAGTTGTAATGCGGCAGGGTTTGAAAACGCGCCTAAGCCCGTTAGCTTAGTGAAGAAAATACCATCGGCACTCATTTCAAATTCACGCGAACCAAATTGCGACGAATTCAAAGCACCTGAACGTGCCAAACCGGCATAGGATTCACCACGTAGGTCACGTTTGCTCGATTCGCTGCGCGCGATATCAACCACCGCTTCCCATTTGTCGTTTAATTGATATTTCACGTTCAAGCCATAGGCTGACAAATCACCATCTTTTTGCAGCGGATCTGTCCGCAGCACTGGGTTGGCATTGATTTGCGTGCCTTTGGAGTTCACACCTGAGCCAGTGACATTGGCCGATGAAAAGGGCTCAATGAAACCGCGCAACACACCAGAATCGGCATAGTTGATGTCTAGGACATCCAGCACTACATCCAGTTTTTCATTCGGTTGATATTGCAACACCGCAGAGACCGTATCGCGCTCTAACTTGGTGCTGATCGATTGAGTATCCAAACCTGTTGGTAACAACTGGCCAGCATCGTTTTTACTGTAACCCCAGACGCCATATTTGCGTTGGTTGTTTGGCGAATCGGTGGTTGCCGCCGCGACCGCTAAACCAATGGTATCGTTGGCAAATTTCTCAACAAACGACAACGAGAAACGTTTACCCTTGTTGTCATACTCCGGGTTGTCAGAATCACGTTGATTGACTTCATACACGCCGTTTAAGGTCAGCGTTTCTTTGGCTTGCAGTGGCCGCGCAGTACGCAAGTCCACAGTACCGCCGATGCCTTGCACCATTAAGCTGGCGTCGGTGGTTTTGTAAATGGTGGCGCCGGTCATGATTTCTGACGGATACAAGTCGTATTCAACGCCACGGTTGTCACCGATACCAATCAGCTCGCGGCCATTTAACGATGTACCGGTGAAATCTTCTTTAAAGCCGCGCACCGAAATACCTGAAGTACGACCGCCAACGCGTTCACCGGCTAGGCCTGGTAAGCGTGACAGCGACTCAGCGATGGATGAATCTGGCAATTTACCGATATCTTCGGCAGAAATGGCTTCGACGATGGAGGTATTTTCCATCTTTTCCGCTTGGGCGCGGATCAGCGAGCCACGAATACCACTGACCTGAATGACTTCAACGTCAGACGCTTTTTCAGCTTTTTTCTCTTGTGCGGTCCCCGGTACCGCCCAAATTGCGGTCGAAACTGCAATTGAGATCAAGGCTGGTTTGAAGAGTGTTGTTCTCATCTGGATATCCCTTGTCGACTTGTTGTGTTTACGGTGTTTCTGGTAGAAGGCCATTTCGCAACCAGACCCCAAAAGCGTAGTAGATTTGGGGAATCGATGCGTAGTTTTTACTTAATCGTTTAAGTTTCGTCTCCAAAAAAAACAGCTTTAGCCATGATAGAGCGTTCGCTGTTGCTTTTTTCGACGGGTTATAATTTTTCAACCTTCTTAACTTAATCGTTTTACCTCTGATTTTTAGTGTCGTCAAGACTGAACATAAAATAAACACAAAGATTTTTACTGGTTAATTTTTCAACACCCGTTTAGTGCCATACCCTGCCATATGGTCAGCGCCGCGGACTTCATTCGCTTACCGCTAACTCGGCAAGCAAACGCTCACGCTGCCAACGCGCAACCTCTTGCCAAGGAATACCGGTCAGCGCCGATTCCAGCGCCCACAACAAATTCAAACTCGCCTTCGGGCACACAGCTTTCACCTGCCGGTACGCATTGACCGCGCCAAGCTCGTGCAGCTGCTGATAACTAAAAATACCGGCATCGTGCAGCATCTGCTGCGATTTAGCGCCTAAACTGCGTAATTCTGCGAAATTTGTTGGCATCGTACAGGTTCCATTCTTGCGGCTGAGTGAGTCAGTGTGATAACTCCAACTCGCATAAACTTTACGACCTCTTTACGCCAAGCGCCATCAGCCACCTAGAGACGTTACACCGCAGTTTTTTAACCTAGCCACCAGTTTTCCACCTGGAGTTTTGCATGAACTGGTTACTGTTATTAATTGTGATTGCGCTAGGACTGCTGCTGGTTGACGCCATGCTGCGGCCTGAGCGTTATTAGGAGGCGACATGGAGATCTTCATGATTATCGCCGCCGCTATGTTGCTGTCGTGGCCACTCGGCTACTACTTGACTGGTATCTATCGTGGCACTGCCCATCCGTCTGATCGGCTGTTTTTGCCGCTGGAGCGTTTCATCTACCGCGTCCTTGGCGTGAAGGCCGAGCGCGCGATGACGTGGCAACACTATGCCAAAGCATTTCTGCTGACCAATCTGCTGCTTGGGCTACTGGCGTTTGGCTTGCTGCTGTGCCAGCAATGGTTGCCGCTGAACCCGGATCAAGCAGGGCCACTGTCGTGGGATTTGGCACTCCACACCGCCGTATCGTTTTTAACCAACACTAACCAACAACACTATTCTGGCCAATTACAGCTGAGTTTCTTTAGCCAAAGTGTGGTGTTGGTGGCGCTACAGTTTTTTACTCCAGCCATGGGATTGGCCATTGCCGTCGCGGTATTGCGGGCGCTGAAAGGCGGTAGCGTGATATCCCCTGCAACGGCGCCGTCATCGTCAGTTGAACCGGCGACGAGCGATCCGGCCGCAACCGTGCGCACTGTGGGTAATTTCTACCAAGATACGGTCCGCGCCGTGGTTCGCGTGTTACTGCCGATGAGCCTGGCGTTGTCGCTGCTGCTGACGAGCCAAGGCGTCCCGTCTAGCTATCAAGCGGCCGTCGAAGTGCCCCTGCTGCAACAAAGCCAAGCCAATCAGACGACCGCCACGCAACAGATCCCACTTGGGCCAGTCGCGGCGATGGTTGCGATTAAACAACTCGGCACTAACGGCGGCGGTTGGTACGGGCCAAACAGCAGTAATCCACTGGAAAACCCCACGGCTTTCAGTAACGCCTTACAAACCATCGCGATTGTAGTGCTGCCGATGGCCCTCGTCTGGATGATGGGAGGTTTGTGGCAGGAACGCCGTTTTGCCGTGATGAGTTTTGCGGTGATGGCTGTGTTTAGCGCCAGCTTGATTGCGCTGACGGTTTACAGCGAACAACAACCCAATGCGGCTTTTGCCGGGCTCGCCAGTGTCGCCGGCAATATGGAAGGCAAAGAAGTGCGCTTTGGCACCGACTTGTCAGCCTTGTGGGCGAGTGTGACCACCCAAACCTCAAATGGCTCGGTCAACGCCATGCACGATTCATTAAATCCTTGGGCAGGTTTAGCAACGCGCGCCGCCATGTTAATCAACGCCATTTGGGGCGGTATCGGCTGTGGCTTGGTGAATTATCTGGTGTATGTGTGGTGCGCGGTGTTTTTCGCTGGTTTGATGATTGGCAAAACGCCGGAAATGTTTGGCCGCAAGCTGGAAAAAACCGAGCTTGGACTGATCGGTGCCTTGCTGGTATTACCCAGCGCCGTGATCTTAGTGTTTACCGCCATTACGCTCAGCATTCCCAGCCTGACCGGCAATTCAAATCCTGGACTGCACGGCATTTCACAGGTGTTTTATGAATACACCTCGGCCTTTGCCAACAATGGCTCTGGTTTTGAAGGACTCGCGGACAACACACTCTGGTGGAACCTCAGCACTGTCGTCACCTTGTTGTTAGGTCGCTACTTGCCGCTGATCCTACCGCTGTGGATCGCCGGTCGCCTGGCCACGAAACGCGCGGCCCCGACCAGTAACGCCAGCCTACCGCTGCACAGCGTGACCTTTGGTTGCACTTTAGTGGTGGTGATCTTGTTATTGAATTTCCTGTCCTTTTTGCCATCGCTGGTGCTGGGTCCCATCGGCGAAGCCTTACAGCCATAAATTAGGAAGTCATCATGAAACCTACTCCTCAAGCGCGTCTGTCGCTGCAGACACTGCGCACCGCCAGCTGGGATGCATGCCTTAAATTAGCGCCGCAGCATGCGATAAAAAACCCAGTGATGTTTGTCGTCTGGTGCGGCACTGTCTTGGCGCTTTGCTTTACGCTGCAACGACTATTTACTGGCGCTCCTGTGGCCTTTGCACTGAGTTGCACCTTGATTTTGGCCTTTACCGTCTGGTTCGCCAACGCTGCCGAGGCGATCGCTGAAGCGCGTGGACGCGACCAAGCCGCCAGCTTAAAAGCCACCCGCAAACAGCTACAAGCCCAACGGATTGCTGCCGACGGCAGCATAGAATCGGTCAACGCAGCCTTGTTGCACGCAGGCGATCGGATCCAAGTACAGGCAGGTCAGCTGATCCCAGCCGATGGCGAAATTATCCGTGGGGTGGCGTCCATCAACGAGTCGGCGCTGACGGGTGAATCCGCACCGGTGCTGCGCGAAGCCGGTACTGATCATTCCGGCGTGATCGCCGGCACCATGTTACTCAGCGGCAGCATTGAGGTGCGCGTCACGGCAGAATCCGGCCAAAGCTTTTTAGATCGGATGATCAAGTTGGTTGAGGGGACGCAGCGGCAAAAAACGCCGAACGAGCTGGCACTGACGGTACTTTTGGCGGCGCTGACCTTGGTCTTTTTGGTGGCAGTAGCCACCCTGCCGGCCTTGGCAGCGTTTGTGGGCATCCAATTAGACCCTCTGCTGTTGATTGCCTTGTTAGTGTGCTTGATCCCAACCACCATTGCAGGTCTGTTGCCTGCCATTGGCATCGCTGGCATGAACCGCGCACTGGCGGCCAATCTAATTGCCAAATCCGGTAAAGCGGTGGAAGTGGCCGGCGATATCGACACGTTATTGCTGGATAAAACTGGCACTATCACCTTTGGCGATCGCCAAGCGACCGCCTTGTTGCCACTGCCTGGCATTGCCAGCAGCGATTTGCGCCGCGCCGCCGTGTTAAGTTCATTAGACGACCCGACCCCGGAAGGTAAATCGATTGTCAGCTTAGCGCGTCGCCAAGATGAACTGCTGCCAGAACCAGTAGTCGGCGCCGAATTTGTGCCCTTTAGTGCCGAGACTCGGCTGTCTGGTTTAGCTCTGCATGGTCAAGTGATCGCATACAAAGGCGCCGCCGATAGCATCCGTCGTTTTGCGACTCAGCAAGGCTACCGCGTCCCTGAAACGCTCGATGCGCTAGTGCACAAAGTGGCGCAGCAAGGTGCGACGCCGCTAGTGGTCTGTGACGACCGGCGCATTTTAGGGGTGGTGCAGTTATCGGACGTGATTAAACCGGGCGTTGCTGAACGATTCGCTCGCCTGCGCGCGCTCGGTGTTCGCACTGTGATGGTCACCGGCGACAACCCCATCACCGCCGGCACTATTGCCGCCACCGCAGGCGTTGATGATTTTGTCGCCGAAGCCAAACCAGAAGATAAGCTGGCGCTTATTCGCAGCGAACAAGCCAAAGGTCATCTGGTGGCGATGGTCGGTGACGGCACCAACGATGCCCCCGAACTTGCCCAAGCCGATGTAGGCCTTGCGATGAACTCCGGCACCCAAGCCGCTAAAGATGCCGGCAATATGGTGGATTTAGACTCAGACCCAACCAAGTTGTTGGCTGTGGTAGAAGTTGGCAAACAATTACTAGTCACGCGTGGCGCCTTAACCACCTTTTCTTTGGCCAACGATGTGGCCAAGTATTTTGTGATCATCCCTGCGGTATTTGCCAGCAGCTTGCCGGGTGTCAACCAGTTGAACCTGATGCAACTGCCAGACCCACACATCGCCATCATTGCCGCGCTGATTTTTAATGCGCTGATTATCCCTGCGTTGATCCCACTGGCGCTCAAAGGCGTCGCTATCCGCCCGATCAGCGCCACCACTATGTTACGTAACAACCTACTGTGGTTCGGTGTCGGCGGCCTGCTGCTGCCGTTTGCGGCGATCAAGCTGATTGACCTGTGTTTAAATGGAGTGCTTGCCTAATGACGACTTTCAACACCTCGACACAAACCTCGACACAAGCCACAGTGCTTAGCGACTCGCGTTGGGCCGGTGTGCGCTTTGCACTCGTGATGATGGCCATCGGCGGTCTGTACAGCGTTGTGTCGACCGCACTGAATCAAACGATATTTCCGCACCAAGCGCAGGGCTCTTTGATAAAGCAGCAAGGCCAGATTGTCGGTTCGGCATTGGTTGCACAACCCTTCGATGAGGCTAAGTATTTGCTGGGACGACCCAGCGCCGTCGCCACAGACCCGCTTAATACGGCCGGTTCGAACCTAGCGGTTGATAACCCACAATTGCGCAGCCGTGTACAACAACACAGTGTCGAACTCAGCCAACGCTTTGGCGTCAGCGCTACGCAACTGCCGGTTGATTTGCTCGCCACGTCCGGCTCCGGCATTGACCCCGATATCAGCCCAGCCGCCGCCATGCTGCAAGTCGACAGTATCGCTAAAGCGCGGCAATGCGCCCCCGCAAAGGTACGGCAAATCATTGAGCAGATTATAGAAACGCCGCTGCTTGGCCCGGCTCGCGTGAACGTGTTGCACGTGAATCTGACACTAGATGCGAACTGCCGTTAGGGCGCCATGCGGCAATTTTACAAACTCTTTACGCCACGCCGACGACAGACTCGTTAGGATCTGTCGTCACACCGCTTGGCGGATTCTATAGGGAGCTTTGGATGCCAGATCCACGCAGCCAACAAGCAGATGCGTTGTTAAAAAGCGTGCAGCAACAACGTGGCGGACAACTAAAAATCTTTTTAGGCGCCTCCCCCGGCGTCGGCAAAACCTGCGCCATGCTCAATGCAGCACGCGAACGCGCCGCAGAGGGGGTTCGCCTGCTGGTTGGACTGGTGGAAACCCATGGCCGCGTCGACACCCAAGCCTTCGTCGCAGAGTTGCCTTTACTGCCACGCAAAGAACTTATCTACCAAGGTCAAACACTGAGTGAATTTGACCTTGACGCCGCACTGGCCGCTAAACCCCAACTGATCTTGGTTGACGAGCTGGCGCACAGCAACATCCCCGGCAGTCGCCATCAACGCCGCTATCAAGACATTGCCGAGTTGCTAGAAGCCGGCATTGACGTCTACACCACGATGAACATTCAACACGTGGAAAGCCTCAATGATTTGGTCAAGCAAGTCACCGGCGTGCGGGTGCGCGAAACCGTGCCAGACCAGTTCATCGACCAAGCGCAGCAGTTGGTGTTTATCGACGTTGAACCGGCGCATTTGTTACAACGTTTAGCCCAAGGCAAGGTGTATATCGGCGAATTTGCCGAACAAGCCAAGCAGCAATTTTTTCAAAAAGAAACGCTGACGGCTCTGCGCGACATGGCGGTACGGCTAGTGATGCGCCATGTCGATAGCCAACTACTGACCGAACAACAAGCCAAAGCCCGTCAGCGTGATTATCAAATCACCGATAAATTATTGGTGTTAATCACCAATCGCCGCGACCAAGAACATCTGATCCGCGCCGGGCGACGCATCGCCGAAAAACGCCAAGTACCTTGGATTGTGATCTGGGTGGATACTGGAGCAATTCAGGGACAAACTGAGCAATTGCGATTGCAATCAGCGTTTTCCTTGGCGCGTGAACTTGGTGCTGAAACGGAAATACTGCGTGGTCCTTCGACGTTTCAAATGATGAGTCCTTACGTGATTGAACATGCAGTCAGCACTGTGTTGGTCGGCAGTTCGACGCGCCGACGCGTTCAGTGGTGGCGGCAACCTTTGTACCAGCAATTGGTGCAAAGTGATTTGCCACTGGAAGTGATTGTCAGCCCAGATCTTGCGCCGGCGAAACCTATCGCACGCGTCTCGCCAACCTTAGGCCAGCGCGCCGGTTACGGTGCAGGTTGCCTTGCGGTGATGCTCGCCAGTGCCGTCGCTATGCTGCTGCGCCAGATCTTAGAAAGTGGCAACTTGGTGCTGATTTATGTGATGGCGGTGGTGCTTTGCGGCCTGCGTTATGGTGCCCGTCCGGCTATTTTTACGGCGCTGCTGTCGTTTTTCGCCTTTAACTATTTTTTGACTGAACCTTATTTTACCTTGAGCGTCCACAAGTCTGGCGACATTGCCACGCTCATTTTTATGCTGGTGATTGGCATGGTCTGTGGGCCTGCTGCATCGAAAATCCGCCAGCAATTGTTACTGCTACGCGCGGCAAACCGAGCCAGTGAATTTCAACGGGATTTTGCGGCACGCCTCACCGTCGTGCGGCAAACGGACGAGTTGTGGCAGATATTGCGCCAGCAATTGCACCAAGCGTTGCAATGCCCTGTGCACCTCGTTTGGTCAAGCCAAGGGCAGTGGCACACTGAACCGATACGCGCTTGGTCGCCGCTAGAACTGGCCATGTTGGAATGGACGCAGCGGCATAACGCGATGGCCGGACGTTTTTCAGAAACCCTCAACGGCAGTCGCTGGACCGCGATGCCATTGGCAGCCAATGGACAAGTGGTCGCCATCGTTTGTTTTGAAAGCCGTCACGAAGTGCTGCGCGCTGATGACCATCAGCTGATCACCAGTTTGTTGCAGCAAGCGGCATCGGTTTGGCAACGTATTGCCATGGGGGATGCGCTGGAGTCCTCGCGAGTGAAAGCCGAAATGGAGCAATTGCGCTCGGCGTTGCTATCCAGTGTGTCGCATGATTTACGCTCGCCGCTATCGGCGATGATGGGATCTGCGGAGAGCTTAAAACTACTGTTTAATCAACTGGATGAAACAGACCGCACCGAGTTAATCGACACCATATTGTCGGAAAGCCAACGCCTCGATCGATACATTCAAAACCTGTTGGATATGACTCGCTTGGGTCATGGTGAACTCAAATTGCAACGGGATTGGATTGAGGTTAGCGATCTGATCGCCAGTTGTCGGCAACGCTTAAAACGGTTTTTCCCAAACCAAGAGCTGGTGTATCAACAAGTCGATGAGCTACCGCCTTTGTATGCACATGCCGCGTTGTTGGAACAAGCCTTGTTTAACATTTTAGAAAACGCTGCACGGTTCTCGCCTGAAGGCGCCACCATTTTGATCCAAGTCAGCCAACACAGCGATCAATGCTGCATTGAAATTGAGGACCAAGGCCCAGGTATCCCCGCCGCTGACCGCGAAAAAGTGTTTGATATGTTTTATATAGTCGCCGATGGCGATAGCAAAAAACACAACACTGGCATGGGGTTAGCGATTTGTCGTGGCATGATAGGTGCCCACGGCGGCTCGGTTCGAGCAGAACAAGCGCGTTCCGGTCAAGGCTCCTGTTTTATCGTCGAGCTACCATTACCAAAAAACGACGCATTACCAAATGTCACGACTAACTCCGAAACCACCGTATGAGCGCCAGTATTTTAATCATCGATGACGAAGAAAAAATCCGCAAAATGCTGCGGATCGCCTGTAAAGGTTCAGGCTATCAAGTGCATGAAGCCGGCACAGTCGCCGAAGGCTTGGTACAGCTGGTGCGCCAGCAGCCGGATTTGGTGATTTTGGATTTAGGCTTGCCAGATCAAGATGGCTTGAGTTGCTTGCAGGAACTGCGCAGTTTTAGCCAAGTGCCCGTGATAGTGCTGTCGGTGCGCAGTCTCGATGAAAATAAAATCCAAGCGCTGGATCAAGGGGCGCAAGATTACGTCACCAAACCTTTTAGTGTCGAAGAACTACTGGCACGGATCCGCGCGCAGCTACGTGACAAGTTTAAAGCCACCGACAGTCCGCTACTAGACGATGGCTATTTAGCAATCAACCTAGCTCAGCGACTAGTGATGGTTCAGCAACAACCCTTGGAATTAACGCCCAAGGAATATGCCGTACTCGCGACACTGGCGCAATTTCGACAAAAAGTAGTGCTGCAACGCAGCTTACTGGAGCAAATCTGGGGGCCGACGTTTGTTGAAAACAGTCACTACTTACGCATAGTGATCAGTCACTTACGACGCAAGATTGGCGACGACCCCAGCGACCCTAAATATCTAAAAACCGAACCTGGTATTGGCTACCGTTTATGTTTGTGACCGCTGTGTAGCGATTGGCCAGCAAGGTAGCATTTGTCACACAAGCTTTGTACAATCCGCCGCCGTTATAGTGCTGTGTTTATATCGCAGTTGATTCGACCGCAATCGACGCTGCGTGTGGTACTGAACTCACATTGTGCTTACTCTTGCCGAGCGAATGTTCGGCCGCGTGTCCGTCGAAGGAGCTTTGCTTGGAACATTTACCAGCCGGTTTGAGCGGTTTAATGCTGCAGTTTATCGTCATTTTGGTGGTGGCTCGGATCGTCGGCTGGCTGGCAATCCAACTTGGTCAACCGCGGGTGGTTGGCGAGATGATCGCCGGTATTTTGTTAGGGCCAACGCTGTTTGGCGCCATCGCACCAGACTTACAACAACAGCTGTTTACCGCCGACGCGCGGCCCTTGCTGCAAGTCGGTGCCCAAGTCGGCATTGGCTTGTACATGTTTTTAGTCGGGCTTGAGTTCGACACCTCGATGTTTAAAAGCAAACTGCGCAGTGCGGCGGCGGTGTCGGCCTCCGGCATCATAGCGCCGTTTATCGCGGCTGTGCTGCTAGCGAGTTGGTTGCACGGTCTGGGTGGCTTGTTTGCCGAACGCATCACGCTGACGCAAGCCACGCTGTTTTTGGGCGCGGCCATTTCGATCACCGCCTTTCCGATGCTGGCACGGGTCATTCACGAACAAGGCATGGCCAATACCAAACTCGGCACCTTGGTGCTGGCTGCCGGCGCTATTGATGACGTCGCCGCGTGGAGCTTAATGGCTTTGTTATTGGCCAGTTTTGGCGGCGACGATATGTTGTTTGTCAAAGCCGTAATTGGGGCGGCGCTGTTTGCCAGCATCATGCTGACGCTAGTCAAGCGCAAAGCTGAACTGCTGGAGCGCTGGTACCAAAAGGACACTCGTTTAACGCCGCGTCTGTTGATGGTGGTTGCCGTGATGTGGGTTGGCAGCGTGATGTTCACCGAATGGATTGGTTTGCACGCGGTGTTTGGTGGCTTCTTGCTAGGTGTTGCTATGCCGCGGGGTCAGCTCGCCGAGCGGCTAACGGAGCGGCTGCAACCTTTGGTTTTATTTGCGCTGGTGCCGCTGTTTTTCACCATTTCAGGCTTAAAAACCGACTTGTCGTTGCTGGGACAAGGCGTGCTGTTGTACGTCAGCTTGGTGGTGATTGTCGCGTCGATCGCCGCCAAAGCCTTGGCTTGTTACCTCGCCGCGCGCGTCTGTGGTGAAAACCATGCGATGAGTTTATCAGTCGGCGTGCTGATGAACGCCCGCGGCATGATGGAGCTGATTTTGCTCAATATCGCGCTGCAAAATGGCGTGATCACCCCAGCGCTGTTTTCGGTGCTTGTGCTGATGACCATTGTCACCACGATGATGGCCACGCCGGTGTTTAATGCATTGCAGCGGATCAAAGGCTTTCGCGCCAAGCTGAATTAACGCAACCACGCTGGCTGGGCCGCGCTGGCTGAGCCTCGTTTGGCGCTGTCCGCGCTGTTCGCTGAAAAACCGCAGTAGGCGTTTAGACTTGTATCACCGTAAGGATAGACCGCCTATCTGCGGCAGGTTCAACGCCCCAGCCACTGACCCACTGCCGCGGCAAGGGCTACCAAGCCCCACACCGGCAACCAGCGTTGTTGCAACAGCCAGCTAAGACTTACCAAAGCGCACACCGCCGCGCCCAGCGAGGCGACACTGCCCTGCACTGACAAAAAGCCCTGCGCTGAGTGACTGCCGTTTGCAAGCAGCGGCGACGCCAGCAGGCTTGGCCACAGCTGCAACCAAGCCACTAGCAACAACCCCACCACCGCCGCATTCACTGCCTGCAGCATGGCTTGTAGCCGCGGTTGCGCGCGCAGCTGTTGCCAATACGGCATGGCAGCGAGCACCAGCAACCAGGCCGGTAAAAACATCACCAGCAGTGCCCAAATGCCGTAGCCCACCGCCACCAGCGGACTGGCCCCCGCCGCTAAACTGCTGGCGGTGCCCAGCAGCGCTGACACGCTAAACAAAGGCCCTGGCATGGCTTGCGTCATGCCATACCCGCTCACAAGCAGCTGTTCACTGACTAGGCCATTGCCAACAAATTCGCTATGCAGCCACGGCAACACCACATGTCCGCCGCCAAACACTAAGCTGCCAGCGCGTAATAACCGATCGGTTAATTGCAGCAACAAACTATCGGGCCATTGCTGCGCCAGCCATGGCGTCAGCAGCAATAAGCCTGCTAATAACCCCAAACACACCATCGCCAGCCGCGCTTTGCCCTGAGCTGATAACGCTTGGCGTTGACCTGATAGCTCTTGGCACTGATGCGATAACGCCAGCGATGGCGCAAGCGCTGCGCTCGACGGCTTTGTCGCTGAACTGACCGCCGCTGCAGCAGACGATTGGGCACTGCCAGCGCTATGTTGTCGGTCGCCGCGCTGCCACACCACACCATGCAGAGCCATGCCACGCATAGCCGCGCCACGCAGAGCAACACTGAGCACCACCACGCACAGCATCAGCAGCAACTGCCACAACAACCCGCCGCCAGTTAGTAGCAAACATCCCGCCACCACCAAGGCAAGCACCCGTTCACGTAAGCCCCTGCATAAACTGCGTTGCATAGTCCACAGCGCCTGCGCCACCACCGCCATGGTCACCAGCAACAGCCCCAGCTGCGCCCCGGCATTCAGCACGGCGCCATGCAATAAGCCAATGGCCGCGGCCATTAACAACAAGGCCGATGGCAAGGTGAAACCGGCAAACGCCAGCAGCGCGCCGCGCCAACCCGCTTGTTGCCAGCCAAGCGCCATACCGACTTGGCTCGATGCAGGCCCTGGCAAAAACTGACACAAGGCGACTAAGTCGGCGTACGCACTGGCGCTTAACCAGCGCCGCTTTTCGACAAACTCGGTTTGAAAAAAGGCCAGATGCGCCACAGGCCCACCAAAGCTGGTGCAGCCTAAGCGCAAGAAAATTAATAAGACCTGCCAAAGACTTGCTGCTGTCGCCGTATTTGCCTCTGCTTCAGCTGCAATTGCTGGACGGCTTGGTGATGTGTGAGTCTCTGGCATCGGCGTTTTATCCGTTCAGCGATTCACTGTCGACCGGCAACCGACTTAGCCGCCAGCTCGCCAGTACCGCCACCAGCAACATGGCGCTACTAACCCAAAGCACCGCCGTAAAACCCGCCGCTTGCAGCACGGCGCCTGAAAGTAAAGTGCCAACCAGCCGCCCTAAGGCATTGGCCATGTAATAAAAACCAACGTCGAGTGACACGCCATCACGCGCAGCGAATTTGACAATCAAATAGCTGTGCAGCGATGAATTGATGGCAAACACAGCGCCAAACAGCAACAAGCCGCCCAGCAACAGCAGTTCTGGGGCCGCCATGCCAGCAAGCACAACATCCGCTGGCGTTTGCTGCAAACCCAGCGCCAACAGCGCTGGTATGCCGCACAGTGCCAACGCCCAACCAAAGGCGCCGTGGCTGTCGAGGTGGGTATTCGCTTGGGCATGCGCTGCGCTGGCTGTGTCGCCTGCCGCACCTCGGCTGCCGGTGATGCTTGGCGCTAAGGCTTGCACCACGCCATAACCAATCACCCACAGCGCCAAAAAACTACCGATACTTTGCTGCGACCAGCCAAATTGGCTGGCCAGCGTCACCGGCAATGCCACCACAAACCAAACGTCACGGGCGCCAAACAAAAACAACCGCGCCGCCGACAGCCAGTTAATGGCCGCACTTTTGGCAAACAACTCGGTAAACTTGGGTTTGAAGCGCTTGCGGCCTAAGTCGTTGGGCAGCAGCCACAAACTACCAAGCCACACCAGCGCAAGTGCGCCAGCCATGCCAGCGATCGCCCCTTGAAAACCAAACGCCGCCAATAACACACCGCCTAAAAAGAAGCCGATGCCTTTCATGGCATTTTTCGAACCGGTCAACAGCGCGACCCAACGATACAAGCGGCCTTGCGCCTGCTCGGGCAGCAGCAGCTTGATCGCGCTTTTGGCGCTCATTTTATTCAGGTCTTTGGCGATGCCCGACAAGGCTTGCGACAGCATCACATACGGCACCGTCAGCCAAGGCAGCGGCGCCAATAACATGCCAAGCGCCAGCACCTGCAACCCCAGACCCAGCTGCATGGTTTTATTCAGGCCAAGCCGCGCGCCTAAGTAGCCGCCCACCAAGTTGGTCACGACGCCAAACAGTTCATACAACAAAAACAAACTGGCAAGCGCCAAAGGCGAATAGCCTTGCTGGTAAAAAAACAGCAGCACCAGCATCCGCAGCGCGCCATCACTGAGCGTGAAGCTCCAGTAATTGGCGGTCACCAGCAGATAGTCGCGCAGGCCAGTTGCCGGTGGCGTGTTTTCAGGTGACGCCGGTGGCGTATTTGTCGTTCGCGTCATCAAGGCGTGATCCTGTTGCTTGTCATCGGTCGGCGGCTCGCTCGCACCCGCAGTTGGCACAACGCCAAGACTGCAGCGCGTTGACGTTAACCCGCAAGTCCAACCAAACGCGCCAGCTCAACCGTGCGGTTCGAATAGCCCCACTCGTTGTCGTACCAGGCGTACAGTTTTAACTGAGTGCCATTGACCACCATGGTCGACAAGGCATCGATAATGCTCGAACGCGGGTCGGTTTTGTAATCAATCGACACCAAAGGCCGCTCTTCGTAGCCCAAAATGCCGCGCAGTTCACCGTCGGCGGCGGCTTTTAACAAGCCGTTGACTTCCTCGACGGTCACCGCGCGCTCGAGCTCGAACACGCAGTCGGTCAGTGAAGCATTGGCCAGCGGCACACGCACGGCATGGCCATTTAAGCGGCCTTTCAGTTCTGGGAAAATCTCGGTAATGGCGGTCGCCGAACCGGTTGTGGTTGGAATTAAACTGCTGCCCGAGGCGCGGGCGCGGCGCAAGTCTTTATGCGGCGTGTCCAAAATCGATTGGGTATTGGTTAAATCATGAATGGTGGTGATCATGCCGTGGCGAATGCCAATTGCTTCGTGGATCACCTTCACCACCGGCGCTAGGCAGTTGGTGGTGCAGCTCGCGGCGGTGACAATCTGATGGCTGTTGGCATCAAATAGCTGATGATTCACCCCCATCACCACGTTGAGTACGCCCGGCTCTTTGACAGGGGCGCTGACGACCACGCGTTTGACGCCTTGCGCTAGGTATTTGTTGAGCTGCTCGGTGCTTTTCATCTTGCCGGAGCATTCCAGCACCAGATCGCAGTCCGACCAATCGGTCGCTTCGATAGTTTTATTGGCACTGACCGCCACGCGGTGCCGGCCAACAACGATGGTATCGCCTTCGCTGCGCGCTTCGTGCTGGAAACGGCCATGTACCGAATCAAAGGTCAGCAGGTGAGCAAAGGTGGCGGCATCGCCGGCAGGGTCATTGATACGCACAAAGTCAAACTCCGGCCAATCACACGCCGCGCGCAGCGCCAAACGGCCGATGCGGCCAAAGCCGTTAATGCCGACTTTGATGGTTTTTTTCTCTGACATCACACTCTCTCCAATGGCGGTTTTTTATGCCGCAGGTCTAACTAGAACGTATTTTTTGTCGTATTTTTTTAGTATTTTGGGGCGTAGCGGCTTTAACGAGTTTGTCGCACGCCGGCAAAATAGGCTTGGTGCGCCTCGTTGGTTAAGGCATAGGGGCGTAATGCTTGCACCTTGGCTTTGGCATCGGCGTCGCCGCGTGCATCCAATAACAAGGCACACGCCAACCCAGTGCGGCCCGAACCTCCTTTGCAATGCACGGCTATCGACTGTCCTTGGTTGAGCAACTGCTGCACCTCGGCGGCGATCGCTGGCCATACCGCGGCAAAGTCGTCCGCAGGCGCCGCATCATCGTCAATCGGTGCATGCCACCAGCGCAGGCCTAGCTGCTGACAAGTCTCCCCCAGCGCTGCCACTTGCAACGCTTGCAGTTCATGCGTGGGCATTAAAGTTAACACGCCAACCGCACCGGCCTGTTGCAACTGCTGCAACGAGCTCTGCAAGGCCACACCGCGAGTGCCGGGGCATGGCGTTAACAATAAACAGGCGGCGCTGGGTTGCGCTGCAGTCACCGCGAGCGCATCAAAAGGATGGGTCATCACAAAGTCCTTCATCGTTAACAACAACGTTGTGGGCGATCGCCCATTTGACATAACTGTTGGCGCATCGGTGCAATGGCGTCTAGGTGAGCAGCACACACCTGTTGCAGTGTGGCAAGCGCCCACGCAGGTGCGGCCTCGTTTAACCGATAAAACACCCACTGGCCTTGGCGGCGGTCGAGCAGTAACTTGGCATCACGTAATAAGGCCAAGTGTCTGGAAATTTTCGGCTGCGACTCGTTTAACGCCGTCATCAGTTCGCAGACACACAATTCGCCTTCTTGCACCAACAGCAACAAGCAGCGCAAGCGTGTGTCATCGGCGACGAGTTTGAAAAATTCAACCGCAGTGAACATACCGAAAGTCCGAGTTTTAACATATATGGCCAGCAATATATTCGATCATCCATATATGTTCAAGCCAGCACTTGGAGCCTTTACGCCAACACTAGCAAGTCCAACACAGCGCCGCCTCGGTGCACACCGCCTTCTAATTGCTCGGCCGGTTTGCTACGCAACAAATAGCCGGCATAACGTGCAGGCACCTGTATCAACGCGCTGTCATACCCGCCTGACGGCGCCCGTTCTTCAGCGGATGTGCTTTGGCGATCCATTGAAATGCACGGCTGAGCGGTCTCGTTCGTGGTAGCAGACCATGCTAATGATGGCGTCAGCGGCTCCCCGGTAAACACGCCCAATTCTGACAGCACGGCCGTGGGTTGCCGCCACTCACCAGCGCGCAGCCACAACATGGCCTCGCGGCGCACTTGCCCGGCGATCGGCGCCATTAGTAAATCGCCAGCATCGCGCTGCTTGGCCCACGTCAGTGCCATGTCACCACGGGCGACGTTGCCGCCGCCTTCGTCTTGCCGCTTGTACCACCAACCCTTGTCGAGCAACTGCTGTATCGCGCTATCGCTCAGGGAAGTTAAAAATTGCTGCGCGACACACGTTTTTGCTAGCGCTGCCAACACAGGTTCTGCCACAACCAGCTGTGCGGCGAGGTCGCGCCGCAGCGCCGGATCCAGCAACTGCTGACTTAGCCACGCTTGCACATATTTACTCGACACCAGCTGTAGCGCCATGGTCGGACACTGCGCGACATCGGCGGTTTCCAGTTGGGCACGCAGCTGCCAGAGCGCATCGAATGCTCCGTTCGTCGGGTGATAATCCGCCGGATTGTAGCCGGTGCGCCAATACAACAGATCCAGCACAGTGCCATCGGCATCACGCAAGCGCTGCGCACCATCCAATTGGCACTGTTGCAATTGCATCAGCGTTAGCCGACGCACGGTAACGCCATGTGCAGCTATCGCATCGGCCAGCAGTTGTTGGTCGTACAGATTGTCCTCGTCCGCGGTGACGACAAAGGCCACGCAGGCGCTGGACGCTTGATGCCGGCGCGCTTGCGCCCAAGCCGCAGCTGCCAGCTGCGACGCTTGACGTGGCAAGGCGGGGTTGGCTGCGGCTGTTTGCGTCGCGTTGGGCAACACGTCACGCGCGAGGTTTAACCAGGCTTGATTCAGCGGCCCCATGCCCGCGGCAATGCTGTTGGATTCCACCCAGCGCCACTGCCCTGCCGTATCGAGCAAAAAGTCGTGGCGCATTAACGCAACCGCATGGTTTTGGGGCGAGCACAACGGTGATTTTTCAAAAAAACCTATCGCCTGCAATTGCCGCGTCAATGCACCTGGCACGCTTTGACTCGCCAGCAACCCTGCGCTGGCTTGTTGCAGTAACGCAGGTTGCTTTATCAGTTGACTTAGCAGCAGATGCAAACCGTCGGCGAGCAGCTTCGCCTGTTGCCACAACGAGGCATCCAAAGTCCAAGGTGTCAACGACACAGGCGCCGGCAGAAATGCACCATCGTTGCCAACCAACCCCAGCCGATGCTGCTGCATTTGCTGCTGCAAGGCGTCGGTGTTATCGCGAAGATCATTGAGCAAGGTCATCAAACTACTCCTGAATGTGCGGGCACAGCGGCGGTTGGCAGTACCGCATCGACCAACCAACCGGTGACGCAGGCGGTGCTGAAAATAACCAGAATAAATGCCAGTAACAAGGGCCAACGAAACAGTCGTTTTAACAAAATGAGTTCGGGTAAACTGGCGCCAGCACCGCTGATGGTCAACGCCATCACAGTGCCATGACTGACGCCTTTGCTGATTAAACTCACCGCCAATGGCAACATACTGCTCGCTCGCACATACAATGGAATACCAAGCACCGCGGCCAGTGGCACGAGCCAAAAGGTCTCATTGCTATACTGAGCAAAAAACTGCGCCGGCACCATGCCATGGATCAAAGAACCCAGCAGCACGGCAAGTACTAAATGCGGCAGAAAACTGCGGGTTTGTTGCCACGCCGTGCGGGCATCGCTGCGCCAGTTGCCGGTGCTTAGCGTCTTTGCCGCGTTCGTGCCGCAACAGGAGGTGTCCGCAGGCAACTGCACAAAACGAGCAAAGCCAGCTTTTTCTAACAAGAATGCTGCGACAGTGACGATCACTAACACACAAGCAACGTAACTAAGCGTCAGTTGCATGCCTAATTGACTGGCCATCAACACCATCAGCACTGGATTTAACAAGGGTGAGGTTAACAAAAAGGTCAGACAAGGGCCAAATTGCGCGCCAGCTCGCAGTAACCCCGTCAGCAGCGGCACCGTTGAACAACTGCAAAACGGCGTCAGACTGCCCGTCAATGCCGCGAACAGATAGCCGCGTGCTCCTTGGAAATGCTGCTGCAAGCGCGCCGCGCCTAGCTGTCGCTGCAACCAAACCACCAACACACTGACGAGAAAAAACAACACCAGCATTTCTGCCATGGTGCGAACAAAAAAATCAACTGTCGATCCCACGCTGTTCATGCAGAGTCCTCCACAATATTTCCACAAAATTCGAAATATAAATGACACGGCGGCGTTCTCGACCTTCAGCGCGCAGCACGACACCCTGCCGCGACTGCGTCTTGCACCTCTTGCGATGGGTCCGCTGTGATTTATATTTCCATAAATATCGAAATAATGATAATTCGACAAATATCGAAATGTCAAAATATTTCTACAATTCTGGAAATACAGAAGCTAAAATCTGCTGCATAGCCCAGATACACAGCGACAACACATCCCGTTTTGGAGAACACAGTGCAACTTGAACTTGCCGCCAGTCAATTGGCCGAACTCGGCCACACCACTCGCCTGAGTATTTTCCGTTTGCTCGTGCGCGCGGGCCACCAAGGCATGGCGGTAGGCGATATTCAAAGCCAATTGGATATTCCGGGGTCCACCTTGTCACATCACTTAAGTCGGCTCAGCCAAGCCGGCTTGATGACCCAACAACGCGACGGCCGTACCTTGTATTGCCAATTGAATTTTGCACAAATCCAGTTGTTGTTAGCTTTTTTAACTGCCGAATGTTGTGCCCTCGACACCACAGCGCCACAACCAAGCGAACCCTGTTGTTAAGCTGACTGTTAGCAGCCTGTAAAGCAGTCGAAAATTTCATCACTTTGGAATTGTACTATTGTTAACCTTCTGATTTATTTGTGGTATTGCTAGAGAACTACCGAAGGAATAGGTAGCATCAAGTAACTACAGGCGGAGGTTGTGCATGCAAACGTGGCGATGTAAAGGCGGTTGGCGGTGTTGGCTGCAGCGAATGGTCACGCTTGGCGGCATACTGTTTGTCACCTTGCTGAGTGCCTGCCAACCCGCGCCAGAACCCACACTGCGTATTGGTACCAATGTCTGGCCCGGCTATGAACCGCTGTATTTAGCCCGCGACTTGGCGGTGTTTCATCAACCCAATGTCCAACTCGTCGAGTACCGCTCCGCCAGTCAAGTGATCAGTGGTTTTCAAAAAGGCGTGATTGACCTTGCAGCTGTGACGTTGGACGAAGCCGTGCGTCTTGCCGCGTCGGGCGAGCCCATTGAAGTGATTTGGATTTTCGATTTCTCCAATGGCGCCGATCAGGTGCTTGCCCGTCGCGACATCCAGAGTGTGCAGGATCTCAAAGGCAAACGGATTGGCGTCGAAGAAAGTGCCCTAGGCGCATTTGTCTTATCTCGGTTGTTGGAAATGCATCAGCTTCAGCCAAACGACGTCACCGTGGTTAGCATGGGGGTGTCTGAACATGCCCAAGCGATGCAACAAGGCAAAGTTGATGCTGTGATCACCTTCGAACCTGAAAAATCCAAGGTGCTACAGCAAGGCGGTCACAGCATCTTTAGTAGCAAACAACTACCAGGCGAAATCGTTGACGTACTGATTGCTCGCAAAGGCCCGAACCGTGCATTCAGCGATCAAGATCTGATCCGCACCTTGTTTGCCTACGAGCAAACACTGCTTCGAATCAAAAAAGACCTTCCAGCCCATTTACCATTGTTAAACCGTCGGATGAAACTGGCCGACACCGAACTGATGCTCACCTTTTCTGAGATGGGCATCCCCGACCGCAATGAACAACTGGCATTTTTCCGGGACAGAGCCAAAACGTCCATGCTGATTGAACATTATCAAACGGCACTGCTGAAACAAGGCTATATCACATCCCCCTGCCAATGCGCAGATTTATTAAATCCGCGTTATTTGGAGGCATTGCCATGAAGTTACGCTTTAGCCAAGTGCCAATGGTTGTTACCAGTGTCATCTTACTCCTTGGTATGTTGTTGTTCTATTGGCTGCACAGCGGCCATACCAGTAGACATTTGGAACAACAAAGCAACGACGCGGTGACCCGATACTTACTCGAGCAGTTACCCACCTTGCAAAACGCCATGATGCAACACAATTTAGCCTTTTTGCAGGATTGGGTCGCGTTAAAAGCCGAGCGCGACGACGTCGAGCAGGTGCTCATTTTTAACCACGACTACAAAATTATTGCCGCGTCGCAAATTGCGTTGGAACAGGAGTTTTTAGCGCAACATGACATTGCGCTGATGCGCCAAGTGCAGGCCTTAACCGATGTGCGGCAGGGCCAGTTGTATTTTTTAGATCAAGCAGTGCCCCAGCATATCGGTGTGCTGATGGCGTTACCTGATTTTGGTAGAGCCGATGCCAATCCACGCCACGCCTTCTTGTATCTACTGATCGATAGCAGCGCTACCTATCGGCTGGTCAATGAAATCTTACTTTCCGATTTTGTGTTGTATGTCAGTAGTTTGTTGTTATGTGCCCTGGTGATTTTTTTATTAACTCGACAAAGCTTACACCGTCGTTTGCATAATCTCACTGCAACGATCCGCAGTTACGCCTCGGGCGATAGCAACGCGCGAGTCCATGTCAGCGACAACAGCGAATTTTCTGCCTTAGAGGGGTTACTCAACGCCACCTTTGACGCCCTTGAACAGCAAAAACTTATCAGTCAGCGCGAGCAACTCTTTACCAGCCAAGTGGTGGATAGCACCACCGATGGCATTATCAGTATTGATACCAGCGGTAAGATCATCATGATCAATGACCGCGCCGTCACCATGTTTGGTTATGCGCAGAAAGCGGATTTACTGCTCCAAGATTTGCAGATTTTGGTTCCCACAACCTTCCGAGCAGCACACGGCAACCATCTATTTCAAACCAACAAAGAAAGTTATCGTCATGGGGTGATCAACCAGCTGCGCCATATCGAAGGCTTAAAACGCTCCGGCGATACCTTTCCAATTGAAATCACCATTGCTGAAAACATGCGAGGCCAGCAACGCATTTATACCGCCTTTGTGAAAGACAATTCGGAGCAGTTTGCATATCGCCGTTCGATTGAAAAGCTCGCCTATTATGACGAATTGACGGGCCTGTTGAATCTAACGGGCTTTAAACGTCAGCTCGGTCAAGACAATAGCAACGGCCAATTGCTGCTGGTGAATATCGACAGCATTCGTACCGTCAATGATTCGTTAGGATTTGCCGCAGGTGATGAGCTGATCAAAGCGTGCGCCAGCTTGTTAGCCCAACTGCCATTGCACCAAAGCATCGTCTGTCGTTTGTCAGGAGGCGAGTTTTTGTTGCGTTGCACAGACAGTCCACTGGTGTTGCGACAACAACTACCGGCGTTCTTAAGCCAAGAGATTGCGTTCGACCGACGTCGTTATCAGTTGTCGTACTGCTGCAGTTTTGTCAGTTTTATGCCGATGGATGATCTGGACGACAAACATCGTCAACTTGAACTGGCGATGCGCCAAGCGAAACAAAAAGGACGTGCCAGCTTAATTGAAGTCGACGTGCAGTGGACCGAGCAAATCCAACGCAATGCCTTGTTAAGCCATCAACTGGAAGAAGCGATCCGCCAAAACGAACTATTTTTTGTGTTCCAGCCCAAATTTAATGCGCAAACCTGCCAACCGGCCTCGGCGGAGGCACTGATCCGTTGGATCAATCGTGGCCAGTTTGTCTCGCCAGCCATGTTTATTCCGCTGGCGGAGCAAAGCCATCTGATGCCAGCCTTAGATCGGCTGGTGATTGACCGAGCCTGTCGTACCATTCGGCAATGGCTCGACCGCGGCCTGACCGTACTCCCTATCTCCATCAACTTGTCTGCCAAATATTTGTGTGAAGAAAAAACCATTGCCACTATTTTTGAAAAAGTCGGTGAGTTTGATATTCCGCCGCACTTACTGGAAATCGAGGTGACGGAATACAGCTTCATTAACGAGTTTGAACTGACCACCGCCAATATGTTGAGGCTACAAAAAGCCGGCATTAGCATCGCCATCGACGACTACGGCACTGGTCATTCCAACTTGGAAGCGGTGTTGAGCCTGCCGGTGCAACATTTAAAAATTGATCAGAGTTTTATTCGGGTCGGGATGAGCAGCGACAAAGGCCGGGCAATTTTAGAAAACATTCTACAACTGGCGCAGTCGTTACACATTATCACCACCGCCGAAGGGGTAGAGACCCAAGAACAACTGGATTATTTAGCCACCGCAGGCTGTGATTATATTCAGGGCTATTTGCTGTCGAAGCCGCTGCCACAGGCGGAGTTTGAACACTTACTAGGGCAGCCGCGTTAGCAGCTGTCCCCTTTGCGAATTTCGTAGGCCAGCCACTGTTTTTCTTCGCTGTGCGCTAAGAATGCCTGCACCGCAGCCCGCCCTTTGGCGTCGCTAAACTGCCAAACGGACGTTAACGATGGGTTGTAGCGTAGCCCTTCCTCAATGCCATCAAAACCGACGATTTTGATATCTTGCGGGATGCGCAAGCCTTGCGCTAAGGCGACACGCATCGCACTTAAGGCAATTAAGTCGGACATGCATAACAACACCGTGGGTCGAGGGTATTGCGCTAACGCTTGCTTGACCGCATCCTCCGCCACTAACTGACTGCTGACTGGAATATGCCAAATTTGCTGGTTGGATATTTGCACACCGGCGTGAGCGGCCGCCCGCAAATACCCATCTAAACGACGGTGGGCAATCGAGCTTTCATTGTCCCACATCGGACTATCTCCGACTGGGCCACTGAGTTGTGAGTCAATCAGCCGTAACCCAAGCACCACCACGGTTGAGCTTGCCGTGACCACTTGACTGGCAATTTCAAAGGCCGCTTGTTCATTATCGATATTCACCGAAGGACGCCCCGGCAAATCAAAATCGACCGTTAACACCCGTTTGCGAGCACGCTTTAATTCATCAATTAATGCCAGATTGCGAGGTGCACCGTAACAAATAAAGCCATCCACAAAATCTGCGATCGAATCCAAGCTTGCCGCACTGCCAGAAAACAGCAGTAAGTTAAGTTTGTGCCGTTCAAGCTCTGTCGCCACCCCTTTTAAAAACTGGCTGGCGACCGGGTCACTGACCATGTATTCCAACGAGTCCGACAACACCACCGCGATGATACCGGAGCTACCTTTGCGCAGAGATTGTGCCGCCTTGTTTGGCCCCATGTAGCCGACTTCCGCACACGCCGCGAGGATTTTTTCGCGTAAGGTAGCGGACAGCTGATCAGGGCGACTAAAGGCATTGGAGATGGTCGCCGTCGATACACCCAGTTTTTGGGCAATGGTTTTTAACGTTTGCACAGGCTTGGTCATTACTTCACACCAGTTCAGGCTTTTTAAGCGTTATACACAAAACTGTCAGGCACGCCAACTGTTTCACCGTTTAACATTGTAAATGTAAATAATTCGCATCTAATTTGAAGCAATTGCCATGTTTCGCCCCAGTTTTAAATCGAACATGTTTGAGGGCGCAGAATGCGAAACACTCCACCGACGTCAATGGTAGCTGGCTTTTTTAACACTGTTGGCTAGGCTTAATCCAATAAGCTCGGCCACGCATTTAAAAAAACCAAGCCAAAGAAGGACTTACCCATGGCATCCTTTAAGAATCAACTTCTGCAAATCGGACTTGCTGGCGTTGCCGGCGCGTTTTTGGTCGGTATCGCTGGTTGGTATAGCGACAATATTCGCGCAGATGCGATCGCGTTAAGCCAAAACATCGCCAGTGCCCGCAGCAATTTTATCGAAGCCGACATGATGCACGACGCACTTCGCGGCGATGTGCTCAAAGCCATGTTAACAGGCGCCGAATTGCAACTGGCGACCGACGACCAGCAGCGGCAAACACTGCAAAGCCAAGGCGCGGAAACTCGCACCGAAGTGCAAGAACATGCGCAGCGCTTTCGCGAGTTGTTAAACGCCAATGAGCAGCTCGATTTAGCGCCAGCACTCAAGCAAGCCATGCAACAACTCAAACCGGTGCTGGAAATTTATATCCAACAAGCAGATCAAGCGGTGAACGGTGGTTTAACCAACTACAGCGAGCAGAAAGCAAAAATGCCTGCGTTTTATCAAGCATTTAGCGACCTAGAACAACGTAACGAACAGTATGTCGACCTCTTAGAAAAATATGCCAGCACCGAAATCGCCGCGATGGATGCCGCCACCTCGCAAGCGCATTTCATTGAAATTAGCGCTTTAGTACTCGCCACGTGTTTTGCGTTTGGCTTGGCACTTCGAACCGCCAATCGGGTGATGCGCCAGCTCGGTGGCGAACCCAATGAAGTGACCCAAATCGCCCAAGCCATTGCCAAAGGGCAGTATCATGCCCAAACATCAAGCGCCTTTACTGCTGACAGCTTGATGGGTCAATTGGATATAGCGCGGCAAACCTTATTGAAAAACGAACAAGCCGCCGAGGCCGCCGCGCAACTTCGCGATCAAATGGATGCGGAGAAAGCCCGGTTAATGACGGAAAGTTTGCGTATTCGCGATGCATTGAACAACATTGATGTCAACGTGATGATCGCCGACGTCAAACACAACATCGTGTTCTGCAATCAAGCGTTGCTCGGCATGTTGCGCAATTGCAGCGCAGATCTGCAAAAAGACTTGCCGCACTTTGACGTCAACAAGGTGCTTGGCAGTTCGATGGATCTATTCCATAAAAACCCACACCATCAACAACAGTTGATCAATAACTTGCAAAGTACCCATGTGGTCAACGTAAAGATCGGTGGTCGCTCGTTTCGACTCAAAGCCAGCCCAGTGTTTAATGAGCAACAACATCGCATTGGCACTGTGGTCGAATGGTTAGACCGAACCATAGAATTACGAGCCGAAGAAGAAGTCGCTCGGGTGATTCAAGCCACGGCACAAGGTGATTTTTCCATTCAAATCAATGAGCAGGATAAAGCTGGCTTTATGCTGCAAGTCGCGCAAGGTGTCAACCAGATGACCAGTCTGGCTGGACGCAGTTTGCATGATATCGGTCAGGTGCTGCAGGCCATCGCGGATGGTGACTTAACGCAGCGCGTCAATGGATCCTATGCCGGCTTGTTTGAGGAATTAAAACAAGCCTGCCATTTGACCGCCGATCGCCTGACCGAGATGCTGTCGGATATTCAACTGTCCGCGCAAACCATTCAGCAAGCCAGTAATGAAATCAGCCAAGGCAATCAAGACTTGTCCAGCCGAACCGAGCAACAAGCCTCCAGCTTAGAACAAACCGCAGCGAGCATGGATGAATTGACTCAGACGGTAAAAATGAACGCTGACAACGCCAAAGCCGCCCATCAACTGACCGAAGATGCTCGTGATGTGGCCGAACGTGGCGGTCAATTGCTGGAAGCGACCATGCAAACCATGGCCGGCATTAATCAGTCCGCCGAAAAAATTGCTGACATTATTTCGCTTATTGATGGCATCGCCTTCCAAACCAATATTTTAGCGCTCAATGCTGCGGTCGAAGCCGCACGTGCCGGTGAACAAGGCCGTGGCTTTGCGGTGGTCGCCGGCGAAGTTCGTTCGTTGGCACAACGCGCCGCCAACGCAGCCAAAGATATTAAAGAGTTAATCTCCGCTTCCGTCGAGCAAATCGGCCAAGGCAATCATCAAGTGCTGGAATCCGGCGAAACCATGCTGCAAGTGGTCACGGCGGTGCGTAAGGTCAATGGCCTGATGTCCGACATCGCCAATGCGTCCAACGAACAAGCCGTGGGGTTAAGCGAAGTGAGTAAAGCCGTGGCAGGCATGGACACCATGACACAACAAAACGCCGCCTTGGTGGAACAAGCCACCTCTGCCGCGGTAAGTCTGTTAAATCAAGCCGATATGCTCAACGATAAGGTCGCAACCTTCAAGTTAAGCACCTCATCCGCCAAAGCTCTGACAAGACTTCAGCCGCCAGCAGCAACGTCAGCTGCATCGCGTCAGCATGCCTTGCCGCATAAACGCTAAGTACGAAGTAAAAGGCGCCCTCACGGCGTGATGCCAGTCAGTTAAGCATTTTTATACAAATACTTAGCAAGTTTGGCGAAAGCGGCAGTGGAAACAAGACGGACTGGGCGTCACACGCACGCCGTAAATACGTCCATGTAGGCTCGTCATCCGCTATCCCTGCGGCTGACGGTCTGCTTTTTTTGTTCCCACTGCTCGCCTTTGAACGTTTATTTAAACAAAAAATAATGCCAGTCAGCTTAACTGACTGGCATTAGCCCTCACGGCGCCTTTGTTTCAAGCTGATATTCGTGCCGCAGCAATCCAAACAGCCAGTCGTCACACCAGCGGCCGTCCAACCAATAGTCCGCCCGCAAGCAGCCTTCTTGCATAAACCCCTGCTTGGTTAACACCCGTCGTGAGCCCTCATTACCGGCGGTCACACGCGCGATCAGTTTGTGCACGGTTGGGATGGCAAAGGCCTGCTGAATAAGCGCGGCCACCAGTTCCGAGCCCAAGCCCTGCCCCTGCAGCTCAGGTTGTAACATAAATCCAATCTCGGCTTTGCGATGGCCGTCATCCAACCAAAACCCAGCCAGCCCAGCAAACTGCTGGTTGTGCGCCAGTCGCACACTGACATTTAGGCTAGGTGCCTGCACCGCCAGCTGCTGTTGAAATCGCAGCGCCAAGGCGGTATCGCTTTCGATATCGCGCACGAAGCGCATGACATCCCCCGATTGTTGTAACTGCTGAAAATGCGGCCAGTCCGCACTGCCAAGTGACTGCGCCACTAAGCGCGGGGTGGTGAATACCGGTGTAGTCAATACCAAGCTCGAGTCCACCATCTACAACTCCAAAAAGACAGGCGCCGATTGGCGCCTGTGGGGGTTCGCTAAAACAGCGGTTGTTATTGACTGACCGTTGGGGTCACGCCCATGTTATGCAGCGTAAAGGCCCAGCTGTCGGCAGCCTGTTCCACCATCTTCGACACCGGTGTACCCGCGCCGTGACCGGCATTGGTTTCAATGCGGATCAGCTGCGGGTTCGTGCCGCCAGCTTTGGCTTGCAACTCAGCGGCAAACTTAAAGCTGTGCGCAGGCACCACGCGGTCATCGTGATCACCCGTGGTGACCATCGTCGCTGGATACGCCACACCGGCTTTGACGTTATGCACAGGCGAATAGCCCTTTAAGTACTCGAACATGTCTTTCGATTGCTCGCTGGTGCCGTAGTCATAGGCCCAACCGGCGCCGGCGGTAAAGGTGTGATAGCGCAGCATATCCAACACGCCAACGCCAGGCAGCGCGACTTTCATTAAGTCAGGGCGTTGCGTCATAGTGGCACCGACCAACAAGCCGCCGTTGGAGCCGCCTTTGATCGCCAGTTTGCCACTGGAGGTGTATTTTTGCGCGATCAGGTATTCACCGGCGGCAATAAAGTCGTCAAACACGTTTTGCTTTTTCAGCTGAATCCCCGCGTCATGCCAGGCTTTGCCGTATTCACCACCACCGCGTAAGTTGGGCACCGCATAGACGCCGCCCATTTCCATCCACACCAAGTTCGATACGCTAAACGCCGGCGTCAGGCTGACGTTAAAGCCACCATAGCCGTACAACATGGTTGGATTGTTGCCGTTAAGCTGCAGACCTTTTTTGTAGGTGATGATCATCGGCACCTTGGTGCCATCTTTGGATGGATAGAATACCTGCTTGGATTCATAGTCGTCTGGGTTGAACTTCACCGCCGGTTGGAAATGCACTTTCACCGTGCCGGCTTTGGGTTCAAACGCATAAATGCTGCCCGGCGTGCTGTAGTTAGTGAAACTAAAATACAGCGTGTCGTCTTTGCGTTTGCCGTCAAAGCCAGTGGCTGTGCCAAGGCCTGGCAAGCTGATGTCACGGACTAACTTGCCGCTGTAGTCGTATTGCTGCACTTTGGAAATAGCATCGACCATGTAGTTGGCAAAGAAATAACCCGCGCCTTTGCTCACCGACAACACATTGCTGGTTTCTGGGATCACGTCTTGCCAGTTGGCTTGCGCTGGCTTGGTCATATCGACCGCAATCAAGCGTTGATTCGGTGCTTTGAAGTTGGTTTGGAAATACAACACATCGCCTTGCGAATCGATAAAGTTGTAGTCCGAGCTACCTTCGCCATCCAGTGTCACCAGCGCGCTGTCGGCTTTGCTTAAGTCTTTGACAAACAACTTGTTACCAGAGGTGGCATTGGCGGCAGAGATAATCAGATACTTGCCGTCGCTGGTGACCGAACCGCCCACATAACGATGTTTTTCAGCCTCGCTGGCGCCAAACAGCACCACGTCATCTTTTTGCGCCGTGCCAAGCTTGTGGTAATACAGCTTGTGCTGGTCGGTTTTGGCAGACAGTTCGCTGCCCGTTGGCTTGTCGTAACTGGAGTAGAAGAAACCTTCGTTGCCTTTCCAGCTGATACCAGAGAACTTCACATCCACCAGTTCTGGTTCTAATTTGGCTTTGCTTTCGGCGTTGATAATGATCACTTTCCGCCAGTCACTGCCGCCTTCGGAAATCGCATAGGCAGCCAGCGAGCCGTCATCGCTAAACTGTAAATCGGCCAGCGAGGTGGTGCCGTCGGCGGAGAAGGTATTTGGATCTAAAAACACCTCAGCTGGGCCATCGGCTTTTTGCCGATACACCACGTATTGGTTTTGCAAACCGTCATTTTTGTAGAAATAGGTGTAGGCGCCTTCGGTGCTTGGCGCAGAGATTTTTTCGTAGTTCCACAGTGCGTTTAAGCGGTTTTTAATCGCATCACGAAATGGGATCTGCGCTAAATAGCCAAAGGTCACCTCGTTTTGCGCTTTGACCCAAGCGCCGGTTTCTGCGCTGCGGTCGTCTTCAAGCCAACGGTATGGATCGGCGACTTTGCTGTCGAAATAGCTATCGACCACATCGCCTTGTTTGGTCACTGGGTATTGCACTTTGGACTCCGATGCAGTCTCTACAGCAGCAACAGGCGCTGCAGACTCAGGTTTTGGGCCACAACCGGCCAGCAGCGCCATCGCCACCGCGGAGGCTAAAAGAGTAGTTTTCATTGGATATCAACCTTTGGGCAGAGGAAAAAACCAGCTTAACAAAATTTTCACGCTGGCCAAGCCCTGTTAGTCGCAGCAGACGCGCTATTGGTAGACCGTTACCCTCTTTTGGAAACAATCACCGACACCTTTGCTCGGCTGGTCTAAGCCGCTTGGTGATCTGGCAGGTTGCGCCATTGCCGAAGCACGGCGGCGACAATACTGCCGTGATCCGCAGCCACTTCAATATGTTGATGAGCAAAGTCCTGCGGCCAATGCTGCCACCAACCACCGGCACGCGCGACCAAGTTGGCAAAATTAGCGCGAGTATCCATCGCGACATAGTTTCGCCAATGCCCACAATAGCGGCGCAATAACACGCCATCGGGTTTGCGCCAACTGACGGGGTCGATAGTGACTAGCTCGGTGACACGATGACCATTGGCAATTAACCGCGCCACGGCGCTTGCACCATAACTGTGGGCAATGATCAGACTTGGCTTTTTCGGATCAGCAAACAGCCAATCTCGCATCGCGGCTTGCTGGTGCCACTCGAAATACTGTTGGCCATCCGGCACATGCATTTGAATTAACCGTGTTCTCGCATCCATGGCGCCACCAATCCAAGCAACACGACGTAATTCGGCAACTGCGGTGCTCATAAGGACACTCCTACTGCAAACTCCAACCAAATTCTTGCAAGATGGCTAAGTGCTCTGGCGAGCCATAGAGCTGCTGCCACGCTTGACGTAATCGCTGGCGTAACTCCTCGGAGACACCTTTGCGACTAGCGACGATATAGACCGGATTGCGATACAGAGTCAGCACCGGCACGTAACGCTTAGCAAGATCGGGGTAGGTGTGGCTCCACTCCTTGTACTGAGTTTTATCCTCCACCATGCCGATGACACGACCCCGTTGCAGCATATTAAGTTTTTGTGTCAATGACCCGGCAAACTGCAGTCGGCTGTTGAACTGTGGGTCTTGCAGCAAGGAGGCAAATTCTTCACCGTAATACGCATCCCGTAACACGCCAATCGAGCCTGGCAGGCGCAAAATGTCGCGAATGCCTTTGATCTGCGGCGCATAGTGCTTATCCAACACCAACACCGATTCTTCCATATAATGCGGGCCAATAAAGTCGGCAAACTGCTCACGTTGTTTGGTGTAGGACATCGTCAACATCAGATGAATTTCACCGCGTTCTAACAACGCCAACGACCGTGGCCATGGACTGCCGACCACGGTCAGCTGACAATGTGCTTTGTCTGTTAACAATGTGAGTAAGCGATGATGCAAGTCGTACCAACGCGGCAAAGTTAACCCAGCTTGTTTGACTTGGACCGGCGACTCGTTTAAATGCGCAATTAAATGGCAGCCTTTGGTTTGAGCAAAGCTAGGTGTGGCAAGCAACAGCCACCCCAGCATGCACCACCAATGCGTCCATTTACCATTCATTGTTCAGCGTGACCCCGTTCAAGTTGTGTCGACAACGGCAGCTCTAAGCGTGCTTTATCAACTAATTCTGCGTCCAGTTCTTGTTTCACCGCCACACCTAAATCACGAAATTCGGCGGCTTGTTTAATCAAATTGCCTTTACCACTGTAGAGCTGCGCCAAGGCTTTGTCATACTGCTCCCGCGCTTTGTCCAGTTGCCGCCCCACCCCTTGCATGCTCTCTAAAAAGCTCGACAACTTCTGATAAAAACGTTCAGCGCGACTGGCGAGTTCCGCACTGTGTTGGCTTTGTTGCTCGAACCGCCAGAGCTGGCGCACTATGTTCAGGCTGGTCAACAAGGTGGTTGGGGTAGTGACCAAGACGTTGCGCTCCAGCGCCCATTGATACAGCTGCGGATCATGCTTGAGCGCTTCCACATAGGCCGATTCAATCGGTACAAACATAAACACCACTTCTGGGGAGTTTAGCCCATCCAATTGATAATAGGATTTATCTGCCAGTTCTTTCACGCGTTGCCGCATCGCATCGCAGTGCGCTTGTAGCGCTTGTTGCCGCGTCAGCTCATCGTCCGCGTTCACATAATGGGTATAGGCGATCAACGAGGTTTTTGCGTCGACGACTAGTTGCTTATGTTGTGGCAAATCCACAATCACATCCGGGCGGCGGCGGCCTTGCTCGGTATCAAAGCTGACTTCCCGCCGGTAATCGATGCCAAGGCGCAGGCCAGAGTTTTCCAGCACATTTTCTAACATCAACTCACCCCAATTGCCTTGCAGCTTCTTTTGACCTTGCAAGGCCGAAGTCAGCCGCGCCGCTTGATCGGTAATGGCTGTATTGAGTTTTTGCAGCTGCACCAGCTCTTGTTTTAGTTCGGCGCGTTGCTTTAGCTCTTCGGTGTGGATGGCTTCGACTTTGTCGCGAAAGCCTTTTACATCATGCTGCAATGGATGCAGCAACTGCTGCAAACTTTGTTGGCTCAGTTCGCGAAATTGTGCGCCTTTGCGCTCTAAAATTTCTTGCGCCAGCAGCTCAAACTCTTGTTTTAACTGAGCTTTACTATCTTGTAGCAGCTGCATTTGTTGCTGATATTGGCTTTGTTTTTCACTGAGCAACACCTGCAGCCGGTCGTGTTTTTCTTTCAGGCGCAGGTAATCTTGTTGCTGCTGTTTTTGCTCGTCTTGCAGCTGCGCTTCGCGCATTTTTAAATCTAACACCTGCGCTTGCAGTTGCTCGGTTAAGGTTTCCAGCCGCGCCTGTGCCAAGCTGAGTTGCTGTTTACGCTGCATCAACCATAACACCGCCAGCAACAGGCCTGCCGCCAGCACGACCAACCCCACGATGAGTAGCCCACTATTTGACTCTGTCATGTTCAAACTCCTTTCACACCGGCGAGCCGTCACAGGCACTGCTCGCGTTGGGTGTATTGCCAAACACTGGATTACTATACAGTATTTAACCTGAGATGCCGCTGATGATTTTTTTCAACGTGCTCAAGGCAACAGCCGTGTGCCGACCGTGTTGAGGTGACCTTGTAAATCGACACAAAAGCCCCTATAACGGCACCATTGACTTTCTGGCTAGACGGATAATTTATGACCCAGCATTTTGATTACATCGCCATTGGTGGCGGCAGTGGCGGTATTGCCAGCGCTAATCGCGCGGCGAGTTACGGGAAAAAATGTGCCATTGTCGAAGCCAAAGCGCTAGGTGGCACCTGTGTAAATGTCGGCTGCGTGCCGAAAAAAGCCATGTGGTTTGCTGGGCATATTGCCGAAGCCATGAAACTCGCGCCGGATTATGGCTTTGCCGTCGAGGCGCCTGCGCTGGATTGGCAACAACTGTGTCAAAGCCGCGACGCTTATATCAGCCGCATTCATGCGTCCTACGAACGGGTGCTCGGTAAAAACCAAGTCACCGTCATTCAAGGCTTTGCCAAATTTATCAATGCCAACACCATTGAGGTGGATGGGGTGCAATACACAGCCGACCATATCAGCATCGCCACCGGCGGGGTGCCGACGTGGCCGACTATTCCTGGCGCCGAGCTTGGCATCGACAGTGATGGTTTTTTTGCGTTAACCGAGCAGCCCAAACGCGTGGCTGTGGTGGGTGCTGGCTACATCGCCGTAGAAATTGCCGGCGTGATGAACGCGCTCGGCAGCGAAACGCATCTGCTGGTGCGCCATGACAAGCCGCTGCGCAGTTTTGACGCCATGCTGTCCGATACCTTGACTCAGCTGATGCAACAACAGGGTGTAATGCTGCATTCACACAGCGACGTTCGCGCCGTTGAGCGCCTCGACGATGGCAGTTTGTTGGTCACGCTGTCGAGCGGTCATGCGCTTCAGGTCGATTGTTTGATTTGGGCCATTGGCCGCACCCCCAATACCGCCAACCTCAACCTCGGCGCTGCCGGAGTCGAAACCGATGAACACGGCTTTATCCCAACTGACAAATTCCAAAACACCAAGGTGCCGGGTATTTACGCCATTGGTGACAACACTGGGCGCTTGGCACTCACGCCGGTGGCGGTCGCGGCAGGGCGGCGCTTGGCCGAGCGGTTGTTTAACGGCAAGCCCAATGAACATCTGAACTACGACTTAGTGCCCACCGTGGTGTTCTCGCACCCGCCGATTGGCACCATTGGCCTGACCGAAGCGCAAGCACGCTTGGAGTTCGGCGATGACGCCATTAAGGTGTATACCAGCGAATTCACCGCCATGTACCGCGCTTTAACCTCGCACCGCGAACCGACGCGGATGAAACTGGTCTGCGCCGGAGCCGAGCAAAAAGTGGTGGGCCTGCATGTCATTGGTTTTGCAGCGGATGAAATGCTGCAAGGCTTTGGCGTGGCTATCAAAATGGGCGCCACCAAAGCCGATTTTGACAACTGCGTGGCCATTCACCCGACGTCCGCTGAGGAATTTGTCACCATGCGCTAAAGCGCCCTCTTGGCGACACGCTGCACCAGCATCTGACAACCACCAGCGCCAGTCGCTGGTGGTTTGTTTCAATAACAGGGTTATTTGCGCTGGTCAGGCCAAATTTTCCGGCAAGAGCCTAGTTCTGGGGTTAAGCTCAGACAAGGGGCTGTACGCTAGGATTTGTTATGATCACTGTTCAAACTCCATCGCGGCTCGAGGCGGCGATGGCGCTGGTGCTTGATCTCAATACTCAAAGTATCCGCTGTAACACCATCGAACATTACATCAGCCTGATGCAGCAAGGCTTACAGCATATCCTGCATCATCAACGTCTACGTGTATTTGCGCTGGCATCTGCAGCGCCTGAAGTGCTCGCTGATCACACCTCCGGTTTAGTCTTGGTGACACAAGACACACAACCTAGCGCCTTTTTACGTTGGTACACCGATCATCCACAACCACTGTGTTTAAACGGTCCAGGTCATAAAGCCATTATGCTGCCATCTGTCGATTGCACTGGACTCGCCGCCTATTGCCTGGCCTGCCCATTGTATTCGATGCAACATCAGCTCACCGGCTGTTTGTTGGTGGAACATCAACAGGCTAACTTCACGGAATCGGACTTAGCCTTGTTGCAGATATTGGCGCAACAGTTGGCGACCACCTGGTGTAGCTTGACGATGCAAGCGCATTTAAATCAAGCCATTGCAGAGCGCACCGCCGAGTTAGAACGGGAAGTCGCGTTGCGTACCCATGCAGGTAATGTGCAACAGGTGTTGTTTGAAATTTCCTCCACCGCCGGCAACGCCGCCACGCGCAGCTCCTTATATCAGCAATTGCATCAGTCGATTAGCCATTTATTGATGGCCAAAAACTTTGTGATAGCGCTGTATGACAGTGAACGCGCGGAAATCACCTTAGAGTATTTTCGCGATCAGTTTGATGCCGAGCCGCATCATAAAACCTTTCCGGTGGGCCAAGGCATGACGTCCTTTGTGATCAGCTCTCGCCAAGGGCAATTAATTAGCCCAGAGCGGTTACGACTCCTGATTGCACAAGGCGAGATCCAACAAGCGCTTGGCAACACCGACGACCTTGCCAGCTGGATGGGCGCACCGATGTTGATGAATGATCGCGTCTACGGTGTGGTGATCATTCAAAGTTATCAAGCAGATGTCGTTTACAACCAAAGTGATTTGGAATTGTTGATGTATTTGGCGCAGCATATCGCGTCAGCACTGCAACGGTTTTTTCAAGACGAAGAACTCCGGTACTCCAAAGTGGTGTTGGCGCGTCAAAATGCCGAATTACAACAGACGGTTGCTTCACTCCGCGAGGCGGAAGCGGAACTGGCACGACGGGAAAAACTAGCCGCAGTCGGCCAAATGGCTGCGGGCATCGCCCACCAAATCAATACACCGCTGGGCTTTATGCATTGCAATTTAGAGCTAGAACAGCATTTTATCAGCCAACTAGCCAGCTATTGCCAACTTGCAGGGCAACAAATCTTGCAAGAAATGCAGGAGATGCAAGCCGAAACGATGGAAGGCTGTCAGCAAATTGGCCGAATTGTGCGTGAATTGCGGCAATACACCGAGCAAACGGAAGACCATTTCAGTGCCTATCGGTTCGCCGATGGCTTTGAGCATGTGCTGCATTTGTTGTCGACCGAGCAACAACAACGGCTGAAACTTCCCGCCTACATGGCTGATTTAGAGCTCTACACCCGGCCTGCAGTGTTTGAGCAAGTATTGCTGACGGTGTGTCAGCATCTGTGCGAACACTGGCACCTGCCAACCGAAATCACCCTAGCCGCCACGCGCCAACAGCACGATTGGTTGATCAGTTTTCAAGCGGATATTCAAGGGCAACCCGCCATTTTGGATATCCAAATGGCCACTGAGTTTTTGGCTGATAGTCAGCAACTGTTGAGTTTGTCGGTAGCACAACATCAAATGCTGAAAGCCGGTGGCGAACTCACTTGGCTTGGCTCACCGCAGAGCTGTTATGGTTTTATGTTACAAATCAAAGCGGCGTCTGACGACGCCGCTGACTTTTCTATCTAGCACCACTCATCGTTAGTTGGCAGGGTCCTGCGGTGGCGATGGCGCTGGTCCGTCGCTTGTTGTCACAGCGGACGTGGCAACGGACGAGCTGACTGCTGATTTGACGCTGCTTGCCGGCCAAAACCCATGCACGGTCAATTGCTGCCAGCACCATGGCAACCAACGTAAAATCGCACTGGCCAACCACAAGGCCCACAACAACATCACCAGTTTGTAACTCCACTGCGGCAGACTCAACGCCCATACCGCAGGGCTTTGTGTCACGCCATCGGCAAACCAGCGTAACCCTGCTTGCCAATCATCGGCGGTATTGACCAGCTGCATATCGGGTGCCGATAGCAACGCCGTCGGTACCGCGCTGCAAAGCCCAATTAACGCGCTGGTGATAAACACCACACGAGAGCATTGCGCTAACTTCGCCATACCGCCGCTGGGTGCCACAGTTGCACGCCCCGCTAAGCCCGCTATCACGAGCGCCACCACCCACAGCACCGGTACCCACACCGATAAGGTGGCAAAGCCTAAAAACAACAACAAGGCATCGCGAGTATTCAATGGCGTTAAACCAAGCCGTGCCGCGCCGATGGCCAGCAACACACTCAGCAACACCCCACCCCAAAACAACATGACGGTCTGCACCTTGGCATCGCCGCCAAGCGCTAATAACCAGCGGTCCTGTGGTAGCTGCATCGACAACGCTAAGTTATTCAGCGGCACCGGCGCAGTAATTTGCGGCATGCTATAGCGCATCGATGCGCCATCGGCTAAACGAAACTCCACTGCTAGCGCGTTTTGACCATTACCCAGCGGCACATTGACGGTGCTGCCCACCAGCTTCAGTGGCAACACTTGGCCATTGAGGCTGACTTGTTGCAAGCTAGCGTCCGTTGGCAGTTGCAGCGCAAAGTTTTGCGCTTGGCTGGTCAACAGCTGCAGCGACAAGCTCCAGGTCGATGCCTGCCCGCTGATCTGTCCCGCTAAGCTGCCTTGGCTTACCGTCAAGGTATCGCCTTTAAGGGCGGTCGGCCGGCTTAAATTGACGCGCATTTGCTCCCCTGGCCATGGCAAATAACTGGCCAGCAGCGGCTCATCCTGCGCAATATGGCGCCGCTCCAACGGTAAGCTCGCACTGACTGGCTGCACCTCGATATGCCAATCCGCCGCCGGCACCACCGACCAGACTTCTAGATAAGGCTGGTTTATGTCCAGCGAAGGCGCCACTAATTCCAATGGCGTGCGCGGCTGCCACTGTGAGCGAAACTCTACCTCAGTTTCACCTGGGTTTAACTGCACCACTAACTGACCATCGCGCACCGGCCAACTGTTTTCCACCCGCTCGCCTGGCAATAACGGATACAGCAGCTCCACCGCTTTATCGCTGGCGGTTAATCGACTAACGCGGGTATGGATCCAGCTGCGCAACGACAAATTAAAACGACGCGAGACTTGCAGCAACTCCGGCAACCGCGCTTCTTGCACTTTTGCTTGTTCCACCGGCGTTGCGGTTTCAGGGCGCTGTAAAATCAAGCTATACGGGCCGCCTGTCTCGATATTGCTAGGTGGCAACACGCGCCATTGCGACTGCTGGTTGTCTAACAGATGCCAATAGTGCTCAAAGGATAACTGATACTCGTTGCTGCCTTGGCGTAACCACAGCGTCACTTGCCGCACACCAGGCTCTAGCGCCAGCCATAACGCATCGTCTTCCCGCAGCAGCAACGCCGGCTGGTCATCCACCAGCACCTGCTGCGCTAACGTGGCGCTACTGGGCAATTTAAACAACTGCTTGGCACTGACGTGCACGCGAAGCGTCAGTTCTGGCTGGCCATCGCGTGTTTGCAGCTGCATCCGCTCAATGCTAATGCACTGCGGCGCACATTCTGGGGTCGGCGTTAGACGTTTTTTCAGTTCTGCTAACAACTCAGCGGAAGGATAGCTGCCAGCGGCGGTGTGACTTGAGGCAGCGACGCTAGCGTCTTGCGCTTGTACCGACGGGCTGGACGGTAACACCAGCAACACCACCGCCAGCGAAGCAAGCGGTTTGAGCCAACGTCGAAGTGCTGGCAACACCGGTGCGGTGAACCATAACAACAGCACCAGGCCAACGACACCGCTGAGTAAATCACCCAGTCGTGTCGCCCAGCTTGGCACCAAATACAACTGCCAAGCTTGATCTGCTTGCAGCTCACCTTGCCAACCTAAATGCACCAGACGACCTTGCCACTGAGGTACCGCAGGCCCTGTCAGCAGCTGCGCCGATAAGTCCGCACTCACTTCCACCGCATCCATGCTGCTAAGCCGACTGGCGCTCACTTCAATACGCTCGGTTTTTTTCGCTTTTTCGTTCTCGCGAAGCATCATGGCACTTTCCTGCGGCGCCGATGCCACCGCCATAGGTTCTGGGGTTAGGGCTAACTGCTGATAACGCACGTTATCTTCGTTGGCAACCATGCCAAACCAAGACCCGGTATGATATGCCGGTAATTGCGGGTACACACTGCTGCGCAAACTATGCGTGATGTAGGGCAATAACGCAGCCGCCAGCAGCAATAACGCCAACGCATAATAACGGCGCAACCAGCGCAGCGCGCGCGATGGCGCGGCCGTGCCAGCATCCGTTGGCTTGGCGAACGCTTTATTTGCCAGGCTAAGCACGGCCAACGCCACCAGCGCATGCAACCAGAGCCCAACGGGTGCTTGTTGCTGGTAACTGAGCACCAACCACAGCGCGAGCAGCGCACTCGGTGTAGCGCCGAGGAGCCGCCAACTGGCTGCGACAATCAGCAACACGATAAAAATATCCCACAGTTGCCACGACGATAACCAATCACCGCTGCTGGATTCCACCCCACTGACCGCTAGCGCACGCCAGCCATCGGGCAGATGCAAGGTGGTTTGTACATGTTGCATCGGTGCATCGAGGTTGTGTAACGACAGCGGCACGGCCAGCGCTTGGCTGCCAATCAGACGCAAATTCAATTGGCTACTGCGCAGCTCTACCGCGTGCACGGCGTCGTCGTCGGTGTGGCCAATTAACAAGGCTTGACCGCTGTCTTCAACCCGGCCGGGTTGCAGCGGTGGCAGCAACCGTAACTGCATCTGACTGACCCGCTCGCCTTGCACTTGATCTTGCACTAACCAACGATCACGCTCTGGTTGCAGCCAAGCGTCTCGTTGTAACGTCAGGCGATCGCGTAGCTGCATGCCGGTTGATAACACCGACAACTGCAACGCCTGCTGACTGGATAACTGATACTGGGGTAATTCGCGCCACGCGTCTGGCGCTTCGCTCATGCTGGGATCGATCGTTGGCGCCGCGCCTTGCACATGGCGTACATCGGATTGTTGCAGCGCCCAAACTTCGTTGTCAGGCCAATCACCTTGACTGGCTGGCAGCGTGAATTCCAGCGCTTGGTTGCTGCGCACCGCGGTGAATGTTAACGCTGTGGCCATCGGCGAAATACTGAGTTTGAGCGAGCCATCTTGCAGCAACTTATACGGCATATCGCCGCTGATCCCACTTAACACAAACCCAGCAGGTAACCGCAATGGCAACACGTATTCACGCGGTTTACCGCTAACCGAGAGTTCCACCTGCGTCTCTAACTGTAGCGGCACACCATCTTGTAACAAGCGGAACACTCGCAATTTGATGCTGTCGGCTTCGTTGGTTTGGGTGTCGGCACTAAGTACTAAATTAACGTCATCCCACTGCGGTGCAGGCACCACTTGGCCGTTGAGTGTCAGCTGCAAGGGCGGAGTCAAATCGGGAAACGGCAACACACGCGGCATGGTTTGCCAAATAAACTGCGCGTGGATGCGATAACTGCCTTTGGCTAAAAACAGCCGCGGTTTTTGCTGCGCATTGCTTGAAAGTGTCGCCGCCACCGCCGTGTTGCTTTGCAGATCCTGCACCTGCAATTGTTGTGGCCACAGCGTGGCATCGCCAGGCAACTCGACAAAGCCATCTTGTGTCAGAGTCACCACTTGGCTAAAGCGCGCCCCTTGGGCTGTGGCATTTAATTGCAAATCGCCAACAAATCGACAGCGTCGTTCGTCCACTTGCCCTTGCCAAAAACAACCATGGCTTGGGTCATCGGCCAGCACCCAGCCTTGCCAATCATGCAACGCGGCGGGAATGTCAGGTGTGGTTTTCGAGGTCGCGGCGTGCGCGCCAGTGGTGAGAACTATCGCCAATGCGGCCAGCGTGGATCGCCAGTTGGGTAACATCTCGACTCCTTTCTTGGGGCTTTTTTTCAATACGTTAACACACAAGGCAAGCTGCGCTAGCCTGCTCTGCTGTGAAAAAGTGTACGCCCAACCAAGCGCTGGCGGGATCTGGCGCCGGCGGGCAAGCCTCAGAGTCGCGCCCGCAGCCTGAGCCTGACCTGAACGCGCCAGAGCCAATACCCCACGGCAGCGTCCCCACAACACGCGTTCAAGCCCAGCTATTGCGAACAACCTCGCCAATCCAACGCGTACCGACGAACCCTCACAGCGCGTCCTCGCACTATTGATGCTCATCCAGCCTTGGCAAACGCTTTGGAATAAATGTATAATGCGAATCGTTTTCATTTGCAATTTTGTTTGGCGAGCGTATGCAACGGATCGAAAGGTGGCTCATTGTGGTGGTTTTTGTTGTGCATGCCGCTGCCGTGGCTGCGTTTTGGCAGCAAGCACCTGTGCCGGCACCTGCAGAGCCCATCGTGATGCAAGCGGTCCTGTTAAGCCCACCAGCCCCGGTCCAAACCAAGCCGACACCAACGCCTGCTGCGCCTAAACCAAGCGCCACTCCTGTGGAGAAAAAGCCGATTAAACCGCCGGTCAAACGCACAGCGCCGGCTCCCAAGCATCAACCTTTGCAGCAGAAAACGCCGGTGACCACCACGCATGTCGCAGCCGTGCAGGCGTCAGCGACGTCGCGCAGTGCCGCCGCTGTGGCAACTCCACCCAGTTATCAAGCGCCCAGCGCCGAGGCTCAAGGCCTGAATAATGCGGCCCCCGCCTACCCTCCAACCTCACGCAAAAAACGCGAGCAAGGCGTGGTGTGGCTGGAAGTGCATGTCGGCGTGCAGGGCGAGTTGTTAGAGATCAAATTAAAAACCAGCTCGGGCTTTAGCCGGCTGGATGATGCTGCGCTGCGCGCTGTGAAACAATGGCATTTCCAGCCGGCGCTGCGCGATGGCAAAGCCGTTGACGCGTGGTACGACTTACCGGTGCGTTTTTCGCTCACCGGCCTCTAATTTGAACTGAAAGGAATTTTGTATGATGCAAGACAATCCCTACGGCATTTCGGCGCTGTGGCTACAAAGCGATGGCGTGATTAAAAGCGTCGCGATCCTGCTTGCGCTGATGTCACTGGCCAGCTGGTGTGTGATTGCTATTCGCGCTTGGCGGCTATGGCAACTGCGCAAGCAAGCCCGCGCGGCGGCTGAATTCTGGCATGCACAAAGTTTTGCCGCCGGTATGCAATTACTGGGCGAGACCCAACATCCCACGGCGCCTTTTGGCTATTTAGCCGAGCAAGGGCAACAAGCGGCACAGCATCACGCCACGCATAGCGATGACTTGCATGGCCATTTACCGCTGACCGACTGGTTAACATCCAGCCTGCGTGGCGCCATTGATGAATGCAACGAACAACAACAACGCGGCTTAGCCATTTTGGCATCCACCGGCTCTGTGGCGCCTTTTATTGGTTTGTTTGGAACTGTTTGGGGCATTTATCACGCGCTGGTGAGTATCGGCGCAAGTGGCCAAGCCGACCTCAGTAAAATCGCAGGCCCGGTGGGCGAAGCCTTGATCATGACCGCCTTTGGCCTAGCGGTGGCAATTCCGGCGGTGCTTGCTTACAACGCCTTTGGCCGCGCCAACAAAGCCAACAGTGCGCGCTTTAATCGTTTTGCTTTTCAACTGCATGCCTACTTATTAACAGGCGCTGCGCCCGCCCAAAAACAGCACACTCGGCATGACCGTTTGCAAGGAGCGGCATAATGGCCTTTGGCAACGATTTTCAGGACGACAGTGAATTAAGTGAAATCAACATGACACCGCTGGTGGATGTGATGTTGGTGTTATTGATTATTTTTATGCTGACCGTGCCGGTGATCACGAACTCAGTGCATGTCAATTTACCGCAAGCCAGCATGGCCCCTGCGCCGGCAAAACCTGAAACCATTGCCTTGTCGGTCGATGCGACTGGCCAACTGTTTTGGAATACAGAAGCGATCAGCCTTGAGCAGCTTGCTACTCGGCTACAACCCTTGGCTAGCCTGCCAGAGCAACCGGAATTGCAGCTGCGCGGTGATAAAGCCGTGCCTTATGAAAAAGTGGCGCAAGTGATGGCCGCCGTGCAAAAAAGCGGCATGCTTAAGCTGGGTTTTGTCATGCAAGATGGTCAATAACCTGCCGCAGCATTGATGGAGACGGCGGCTTGCTAGACAATCGATAGCGCACGTTCATGTGACAGAAATTACAGCCTGTTACAGATAAACTGATGACGCGCGTAAATTTTGCGGTAAAGTCAGATCAACTTACATTACAAGCCGTCATGAGGAGAGCAGCATGGCAGAACAAGGTTCAGGCGGAAATGTCATTGCCGCGTTATGTAACATTCCATTCCCAGGCTTAGGCCAGTTGGTGCAAGGCCGCTTATTACCGGCGTTGTTATTCTTTATCGTCTGTGGCGTTGGTTATTTTTTATGGATTTTAGTCGTGCCAGCGATTATTGCTGCCGTGGTGCACCTGTGGTCTATTTTGGATGCAGCGACCTACAATAATCGACGCGAACGCTATTAACGCTCGGCAAGGTCCTACTGCACAGACGTAAAGAGGGCACTTTGCTGGCCTGTGCAACAATAAACCCCCAGCATGCTGGGGTTTATTGTTTGACCACGTGACAAGCGCCAATTCGCAGCCCAATTAGACTTTTTTGACGAATTCCGATTTTAACTTCATCGCGCCAAAACCATCGATTTTACAGTCAATATCATGGTCACCTTCCACCAAACGGATCCCTTTGACCTTAGTGCCAATTTTCACCACTAACGACGAACCTTTGACCTTTAAATCTTTAATCACAGTGACGGTATCGCCATCTTGCAGCACATTGCCAGCCGAGTCGCGGATCACCTTGGCCTCTTCGTTTGATGCAGCGGCGCCCGGTTGCCATTCATGGCCACATTCTGGGCATACCAGTTGCGAGCCATCTTCATAGGCATACGGGGATTGGCATTGCGGGCAGGGTGGTAATTGACTCATGGTTGGCTCCTTGGTGTGGCGGATGGTGAGGGATAACCCCAAAAAAGGTGCGGGATTATACTCATCTCTGCCCGCGTTGTCGCCTAAAACTGCCCTATTGGACTCGCCATCGTCATAACCTTGATAAAAGCGTGATAAATCGCTGATAAATTCCATTTTGACTCGCGCAACCTGCAACGCCGACCTTGACTGACTAAGTGCGATTTTGCACCTCATTCCTGCAACTAAAAAAGGAACTTCTATGCGCAACTCTATCCGTGTCGGTCTGATCATTGGCAGCTTGCTTGCCAGCAATGCCATGGCCGCTCAATTAAACTGCCGCGTCAGCGCCAAACAAACCTTTGGTAACTGGACTCCCGACTGCTTTGGCATCTCCATGGTATTAAACAACAAGCCAACCAGTGTCAGCTTTCGGATCGATAACTTGGCAGCACCTGTCAAGCAAGTGATTTGGAGCAACGCGCCAACCTGCTCGGCCACGTCCACCAGCTGCGCCTTTCCGCTCTATCCGTACAACCCGTATCAATTAAGCGCCACAGTGCTGTACCAAAATGGTACCTACGAAGAAGTGAGCGCCACCGCGACTTACGAAACGGGCTTCTAAAACCGCCTGCGTGATGGCCAACATCGTGGTGCTGTGGCATCGCGGTGCTGGCCATGACCTAAGCATGGCATTGCTCACGCCAGTACACGATAGTGCTCGCCCGTAACGCCCATTGCGCCGACATCGCCATCGGCTAAACAATTTTAGTTATAACCTTGCTCCCAAAAAGTATTTAAAGTTATTAAAAGGCTCTGGTTTAATGCGTACAGGCATATAGATGTCTAAATGGAGAACGCATGAACCTATCCCACCTACATCAGCTACTGCATCATTTTGCAACTTGGTTTGATTTAGCCCTGCAACGCGCAGAAGGTCTTGCCCCGACTCCATCCTCTGAATCATCGCGCAACCACTGAGGCCCCCATGAGTATTGAAGTTCAACAGCTGCGGAAAAATTTCGGCGATTTTAAAGCCGTCGATAACGTCAGTTTGTCGATTAATAGTGGGGAGTTAACGGCATTGTTAGGGCCTTCAGGCTCTGGCAAAACCACCTTATTGCGCCTGATCGCCGGCTTAGAACAAGCCGACAGCGGTCGCATCTTATTTCACGGCGAAGACATCTCCAATCAACACGTCAGCGAGCGCGGCGTTGGTTTTGTGTTCCAACATTACGCCTTGTTTAAACACATGACGGTGGCTGAAAACATCGCTTTTGGTTTGACGGTTAAGCCGAAAAAAGAACGCCCATCCAGCGCCGAGATCAATAAACGCGTCAAACGTTTGTTAGAGCTGGTGCAATTGGATTGGACCGCCGACCGCTACCCATCTCAGCTGTCTGGCGGACAGCGGCAGCGGATCGCGTTAGCACGCGCGCTTGCGGTCGAACCCAAGGTGCTGCTGCTCGATGAACCCTTTGGTGCGCTGGATGCCAAAGTTCGCGCCGAATTGCGCCGCTGGTTGCGTCGCTTACACGACGAAATTCACGTCACGTCGGTGTTTGTCACACACGATCAAGAAGAAGCGTTGGAAGTGGCTGACCGCATTGTGGTGATGAACCAAGGCCGTATTGAGCAAGAAGGCACGCCAGAGCATGTCTATGACCACCCGGCAAACCCTTTTGTGTACGAATTCTTAGGCACGGTGAACCTGTTCCATGCTCGGGTGCGCAACGGCGATCAACTGATCCAACCTAGTGCCGCCGATCAACCCGCCAGTGCCGATCATCTTGAACTGCCAGGCTTTGCGTATGTGCGTCCGCACGAAATTGACGTGCTGCACCAAGCCGAAGATGAAGCCATCGCGGCACGTTTGGATCTGATCACCGTGGTTGGCCCGACCGTGCGGTTAGAGCTGCAAGCCTTAGCGCAAGAGCAAGTGATCCACGTCGAGCTAGATAAGCAGCGTTTTAAACAGCTTGGGTTATCGACTGGGCAACACACCTGGCTGAAACCACGCTACAGCCGGGTATTTTTAGGCGAAGGCATTTAAGTCGCCACTGCATCTTCAAACCCTCTTCAAACAATCTTCACACCAAGGGCTCAGCGAGCCCTTTTTTATTTGTAAGCGCTCGCAGCGCTGCTTTATGCAGCTTTTTTTCGCTACTTTTTAAGCGGTTGCATTATTTAGGTAAATAATTTGTCAACTTTTTACCGTTTGAATGCTACAGTAAATTCTTCCCTGCCAATGTCGTGGTGATTGGTTTTGATATAAGGAGAGTGCTGTGCATATTACGTATCGCCTGCAACTACGCGCTATCGCTCTGCTGTTTTTGTTTGTCACCTGCTTTCCCTGTTTAGTCTTATTGCAATTGTTACCGACGGACACCAGCTACCAGCCCTATCTGGCGGCATTTGCCGTGCTGTGTACTGTGATGTCGGCGGTGTTAGCTAGTAGCTTAGCGCTGAACAAAGTTCGCGAGCACGGCGAGCAGCTGCACATTCGTTCAGGGTTTTTCCATGCTCAACTACCACTAAATCACATCGAACGCGTGCAACAAATGAGTTGGGCTGAATGGCTGTGTAGTCACAGCCAACCGATGAAACGCCAACAAGGCATGGAGTTTTTGGATTGCCAAACCGGTTGGTTTGAACAGGCAGATGGTCGTAAAGCGTTTTTGATGGTGTTTGCAGACGACCCCGATATCACCGTGGTGTATGGCAAAGAATTCGATTTAATCTTAAGTGGCCTGCATCCAATGCCTCATAAAGCGCATCCGTACAAAGCGCAACGCGTGTAAAGTCATAAAATAAGCGTTTTTATCAAGTATTTTTCTGGCAGACTCGGCACAATCATCCACTAGGTCGCACTATCAAGTGCCGGTTTAGTTGCTTAGAAGTGATGCCCATGTCGAGATTCCAGCAGCAGTTACCCCGCGTATTAAGCGCCATGCAACACGAGCCCAGCTTATCCTTAGCAGAGCTTGCCGCTATTGCCTGTTGCGCTCCAAGCCACTTTCAGCGGTTGTTTGGCATGCACGTGGGTTTATCGGTTAAACGCTATCAGCGCTTACTCGCGCTCGATAGAGCCGCAATGCAACTGGCTTTTCGAGCACATCGCATTACCGACATCGCCTATGCCGCGGGCTTTGCATCACCAGAAGCCTTTAGCCGCGCCTTTACCGACTTTACCAGCCAAAGCCCACGCGCCTTTCGCCAGCAACCCGATTGGTTAGCTTGGCAGCAGGCGATGGCCGCTATTCAACCCCTCGCAGGAGCCCCAATGTTCAATGCCGACCAGATCAGCCTAGTGCAACGCCCGCCAACCCCAATCGCCCTGCTGGAACACCACGGCGCTCCGGCCTTGCTGGGTCAAAGCATTCGCCAGTTTATCGCCTTTCGCAAAGACCATGGCCTGCCCCCAAGTAAAGCCAGCACGTACAACTTGATGTATCAAGATCCAAGGTTTTGCGAGCCGAGCGACTTTCGGTTCGGCTTAGCTTGCCACTGCGAGCAGGTACCGACCAATGCCTACGCCGTGGTGCCTAGCACCATCGCATCCGGCTTATACGCGCGGCTTGAAATCACCGGCAACGATGAACAGATGTCACGCGCCATGGCTTGGCTCTGTTATGACTGGCTTGCGCAAAGCCCTTACAGCCTCGCCGATGCTGCCATCGTGCTGGAGCGAGTACGTTTTTATCCCGATGTCGCCGCCGATGACGCTGTCAGCGTGATATATCTGCCGTTGCAGCCAAGCCTTGATGCAGGCAGCGACACCTCGAGCTAGACGCTGACCGTCAGCACAAGCGTTTGACCCAAGTCACAAACTCAGTGCACAAACTCCACTACACTGCATGCAGTTCCTTTCAAAGCCACCCAAGGGGTGGCTCCCCCAAAGCATGTATGCGGAGCAACAGCAATGAAGATGACCAGCGCCGAACAAGCCCTGAATTTAATCCAAGACGGCGACACCTTGTGGTGCCACTCGATGGCCGCCACCCCGTATTCGATGCTCGATAGCTTGGCGCGCGTCGCGCTGGAGAAACGCGATTTAACCTTGCTTAGTTTGCACACCGAAAAAAGTGGTGCCTTGTGTGACCCTGCGCTGCAAGGCCATTTGCGCCAGCGAGTATTTTTTGTCGGTGGCCCCACCCGCCCAGCCATTAACTGCGGTATGGCCGACTATGTTCCGATCTTTTTATCCGAGATCCCGAAGTTATTTCGAAGTGGCGAGCAAGTGATCGACACCGCCATAGTGCAAGTGTCGCCGCCGGATAAACACGGCCTGTGCAGTTTGGGCATCTCGGTGGAAGCCACCCGCGCCGCCATGCAAAAAGCCAAACGGGTCATTGCGCAAATCAACCCCAACATGCCACGCACCCACGGCGATTCGTTTGTACATTTAAACGACTTTACTGCGTATGTTGAGATCGACTCGGTGATCCCCGAGCATTTGCCGGCCGAGCAAGACCCTGTCACGCAACAAATTGGCCGCAACGTCGCCTCGCTCATTCGGGATGGCGACTGCTTGCAGATGGGCATTGGGGCTATTCCTGACGCCACCTTAGCCTGTTTGGGTGATCGGCAACATCTGGGTATTCATACCGAAATGTTTTCTGACGGTGTGCTATCGCTGTTAGAAAAAGGCGTGTTCACCAACCGCAATAAGAAAAAACACCCAGGCAAAATCGTTACGACCTTTGCCATGGGCAGCTACAAGTTATACGACTTTGTCGACGACAACCCTGAAGTGGTGTTTTTAGACGTGGCCTACACCAACGACACCGCGGTGATCCGACAAAACCCGCAAGTGGTGGCGATTAACAGCGCCTTGCAAGTGGATTTATCTGGCCAAGTCTGCGCCGATTCACTCGGCACCAAGATTTACTCTGGGGTTGGTGGCCAGATGGACTTCGTGCGCGGCGCATCCTTGTCAGAAGGTGGCCGCGCCATCATCGCGCTGCCCGCCACTGCCGCCGGCGGCAAAGTGTCACGCATCAGCTCCCTGCTAAGCCCAGGCGCAGGCGTCGTCACCACGCGCGCCCACGTGCATTACATCGTCACCGAATACGGCGTAGCGTATTTGCGCAACAAGAGCCTGACCGAGCGGGCACAAGCGCTGATTAACATCGCTGCACCGCATTTTCGAGAGCAGCTGGCCCGGCAAGCCTTTGACGATTGGGGCCTACGCGTCAGCTAAGCCAAGACAGGCCTAGCATGCTGTGCGGCTAGCACCAACAAGCAAAAAGCCCCGCGAGGGGCTTTTTCATGGCGAACACCGCAACGGCGAATTAATGCCGCGCTTTGGCCTGTTGTACAGCGCTGTGTAACTCACCGGCCATCTCGAGCAATACGGTCAACACCGCTTCGACTAGGGCCTCACCGGCGATCTCGCCGGCCACCACCCACACTTCGCGATCCGCTTCTTCGATAGCCCTGACGCCCTGCACCGCCGCGATGGCCGCACCTATCCGTGCCCGAAATTGCCCTTCCAACGGCTGTTGCGTGACAAACTCGGCCACGTTGATGCAGACACTCCAAGGATATTGCATCGCTGGCTCGCACAACGCCGAAAAGCCAAATAAATCAATATCGTGGGCGTTCACTTCCCAATGCTCGCGGATTGCCTCATCAAACGGCGGAATTTGTAGAATTTGAATGCCTAAATCGTCCATCAGAACACCTTATTAAGCCAATAAAACGAGACCAAGCACGCTCAGTCGAGCACTCTAGACCGAGTACACCAAGCCGAGTACACCAAACCGCATAAACGAAGCCGAGCACACCGAGCAAAAGCCCTTAACTTGTGGTGCCCAGCGCAGCGCAACCCTTAAACCATTCACCACGGCTGCAACACGTCCCCCAATTTACCACTGGATCTCAATCGGCGTGCCGACTTTTACCAAGCGTAAAAACTCATCCATTTCATCGTTTGACAGTGCAATACAACCGTCGGTCCAATCAAACTGTTGTGTCAAACCCGCCAACCAGCCAGCACCATTGCGTTGGCCATGCACCATGATCATACCACCTGGCGAGACACCCCGAGCCTTGGCGCGCGCCGTATCCTCGGCATTTGGATAACTGACATGCATCGAACGGTAATACGACGATTGCTCGTTAATCGCATCCAACACATATCGCCCTTCCGGCGTTTTTTGATCGCCTTCTTGTTGCTTATGTCCCTGCGGCTGCCCGCCCAAAGCAATCGAAAATTGCCGCACCAGCTGCTCGCCATCATACAAATACATCTGCCGATTTGACTTATCCACCTTCACCAAATCCACCGCCGCCTGCGCTGCAGCACTGCCAAGCAAACATATTGTCGCTAAAAGGCCGGCGAGCTGGCGCAGCCAAAGGCTTTGGGTATTCAAAGCGCGGCTCACTCGGCATGGCAAAACAAACATCTAATACTCCTGCATACTTTAAGTTCTAACCAAAGTACCTACTGGATTGATGACACCCGCTCTTTGAAAGCGATGCCCCCCGTAGTTTAAGCCTCACAACTTACTTAACTCGCGTTTGGTGTCGTCGGTAGCTCAGCAATTTGCACATCGCTTTGCAGCATCATCTGTTGCAGCGAAAAACGAGCCTGACGCACGGTTGTCGCTTGCTGGTAAAGTACCGTCAATGTATCAGCGCCAAGCATATCGACTGACAACACCTGCCCAACATTTTGTAGCACCAGCTTTAACTGCGATCCATCGACCGCAGTGACAGCCAGCTGGCGCACATCAGCCTCCGATAATACCCCGTCTTGGTCACTATCCGAATTGACATATTCCAGATAAATAGCACGAGTCGGCACTGTGTCATCGGCGTCATTGGCGCGAAGTTGCTTCACCCGTAAGATACGTTGCGCATTGCTTTGAAACAGCCAATGTGATTTTCCATCGTCATGCACAAACAGGAGGTTAACGCTGTCATAGCGATAGCCGCCCGAGGCGATTTTGCCGCGCTCACGGTCGGTAACCAGCTGTACTAGCTGAATCGCCGACCCTTGCACTTGCTCTACCTGATTAAAGGTGAACTCTTTGGTTTGCGCATTCGGCCCTTCCTGAACAGTCACCGTCGGTCTTGAAGAACCACGACTGTCGCTCCACACCAGAAACAATCCAGCAAGACCGCCCACCAGAAGTAGTAACAACAACACACTATTGAGCCGCGCCACACCAACAAAAAATCGTTCCATCTATGTTCCTTTTTCGTGCGCCACACTGGCGCTTTTGTTTTATTGGGAGGTTTTAATGGCAGGTTCTACGCCAACGCCGCCACGTCATCCAGCAGCGCATGGTCAAACGCCTCGCTTTGTGCACATCCTTAACGCTCATGGATGTCTTTACTAATGTTTGCACCACGAACGTCACGCTCTAGAAAGTCGACCATTTGCGGCAGAGCCTTTATGGCGTTGGTTACTGCTCGTTTCGACCCAATCTCAGGCCACCATCGCGAGGGCAGCCACCAGGGCTTGCCCCAAAAGTAATAATACTGTGACCGCCGTTTGACTATGTTTGCTGCACGCACCATCGGATAAGGTGATTGGTTATGCCTTCGAACACCATGAATTTGAAACCTTGGTGTACCATATTTTTCAAAATTCACCGTAATGCAGTCCAGCGCATCACCAACCATACGCTCAAAACACACCTCAGACCCCGATGGCTGGTGATCGGGCCCCATACTACTGGCGTCAATCCGAGTAAAACCCAACGCTTCAATCGCTGGTACTAGATGTGCCAACACCAAATCAATCATGTACTTACCTTGCACACTTGCAAGATTTCGCCATTTTAGAACACGTTGAAGATGTGGAGTTGGTTTTAAGCGTCGTGCTGTTGTCATCGGTTATGTACTTTTACTGCCTACTTTTTCAATGCCATTACTCAGCAGCGCCTGCTTAGGTTCAAAGAAAAAGTGTTCATCTATTCCACTTTCCCCATCTAATCTTGTGTGCCAATCCCGAGTGTCCTTATCAGACTCAGCCGAACGCAAGTCATGGCGAATCTTGAGCAATTGAAAATCTTACCCGAATTGACACACTGCACCCAACGTTTGACAGGCTTGTAGTCGCTAAATATTGAGTATCACTAAAAAAGCTTATCCGCCTGGCTGCAGTTGTTAGGCCTTCCCGAGGATTTGATCACGGTAACTTGCCCACGCCTCAAGGCTTGCAGAGGCATCGCTTGATTGCTCAAGGAACCGCCCGTCACTGAAGTCGAGGGCCTGCCAACCCTGCGCCCGACAGAGGGCAATGATGGGCTCGACAATTTGGCTAGATGCACGGACATGCAGTGCGAACCCCTCACTGGGTTCCTTCTTGCCCATGTTGAACTCGATAGAGCCAATCGCGCATTGAAATACCCCCCAGGCTGGGTCACTCCAATCTGTGCCGCTAAAGACTTGCGAAATAGCGGCGCGTACCTCAGCTTGTGAGCCAAGAGGGACGCATTGCTCATCATTTGGAATTTGCTCGAGAGATGTGTACACACGGTTAAAACGCTGGATACTGATGTCCCAACTCATGCTGATGCTCCGTAAGGCTTAATGACCGCATTTGCGGAAAATTGAAGCGCAGCAGAAATTTATCTGCAACTTGCGCTTGTTAAAACTCAGTGCCCTGACTGCATAGAAAGCCAAACAAGCGTACCCACAAATACGGCGAGGAACATACATGAAACAAATAGGGAAGCCGAGCTGAATTTATTTAGCTTTCCTCTCACCCATTCAAACCCACTGACGGCCATGGCAATAGCATAAAGAGCAATAACCAAATTTAGAGATATTGATTGCCATAATGGCACATAGCATTCGTGATCTGACTCCCCGCCACATTCAACAGCTTGGACTGGGGAATATGACCCGATACCAACATACAATACGATGAGAAATAACGAACTATATGCCGCTAAATCCCCTTTTTTCCATGACAAACCCTGCTCCTTCATAGAGTTTTAACGCCGCATTCAGTGGCTTGCTCGCTGCAATGCAGCGTTACCTACAGTATCTGCGGCAAAATCTGCTCGTTCAAAAACGTCCCCATGCAAGATAACTTGGTGGATATTGCTCCAAGCGTCCACGGTAGTTAGAGGGTTTTGTTTTAGCAAAAGTAAATTTGCAACCTTGCCAACTTCAACAGTTCCGTAATCTTTATCCATATGAAATTGACGCGCATTATTAATGGTCGCAGCGGCAAGTATTGCATCTAAAGATACGCCGGCGTCTGCCATTGCTTTCATCTCAAGGAACGTTGTTAAACCAGGCTGGTTGGAAAAACTAGGGCTGCCCGG
>JACCDZ010437099.1_pt1 | contig 68958 bp, 53 predicted proteins | sample 7449551 | NCBI WGS metagenome assembly JACCDZ01 (sample SAMN15323452, study PRJNA562643) | freshwater metagenome | isolation source: river surface water | place: USA:Blue River Watershed | collected 2017-08-18 | reverse complement strand
GATAACCAAAACCAATCTATTTTATCTGGATTTTGTTCTAATAGATGAATAGCATTTGGATTGTGAGATAAATAAGGCCAATGTATTTTATCAAGATTTTTTTCTAATAAATAAATAGCATTTGGATGCCAAGATAAAACCCGCCAATCTATTTTATCTTGATGTTTTTCTAATAAAGGAATAGCATTCAAGTTATAAGATAATAATTCCCATTTTATTTCATTTGGATATTTTTCTAATAAAGGAATAGCATTTGGATTTGGATTTTGAGTTAAGAAACTCCAACATATTTTATCAATATTTTTTTCCAAAAGATAAATAGCATTTGGATTGCGAGATAACATTCCCCAACATATTTTATCTGGATATTTTTCTAATAAAGAAATAGCATTTGGATTTGAAGATAAATTACGCCAATTTATTTTATCTGGATTTTTTTCTAATAATGAAATACCATTTGGATTCAAAGATAACTCCCCCCAATTTATTTTATGTTGATTTTTTTCTAATAAAGGAATTGCATTTGGATTTATAGATAAACAATACCAATTTATACGATTCTCATCAATTGCTTTATAAATAGGCGATTGTAACATTTTTTACGTATATATATTTTTTAAATTTGTCTGCATAAAAAAATAACCATGTAAATAGTATCAATTTTATATTTATTTTATGTATTTTTCTTTTAATGTCTATTCTAGTATGTATCAAAATACATAGTAGAACTAGCATATACGCTATTCTGATTTGTCCTATATATAGGACAAATCCCAGAATAGACGTTAATAAATATCATTTAATTCTTGCCATTCGAGACCATATGTTTCGCAAATGCGATTTAAACGCGCTGGATGAAATACATGTGCTGCTAATTCTTCTGCAAATGCCATATTTTTCTCTCGCATGGCATTAAAATCCCATGGAAAGATAAGACTACGAAGAAGAAGAATATTTTCATGTGAACATAAATATGCAATATCTATTTTATCTGGACGTTGTTCTATTAAATGAAGTGCATTTGGATTGCTAGATAAACAATACCAATTTATTTTATCAAGATTTTTTTCTAATATAGGAATAGCATTTGGATTTTGAGATAACCATTCCCAATTTATTTTATCAAGATTTTTTTCCAATAAATGAATAGCATTTGGATTAAGAGATAACCAATACCAATCTATTTTATCAGGATTTTTTTCTAATAGATGAATAGCATTTGGATTATAAGATAACCTTTCCCAATTTATTTTATCAGGGTTTGCTTCTAATAAATGAATCGCATTTGGATTGCGAGATAACATTTCCCAATTTATTTTATCTGGATTTTGTTCTAACAAAGAAATAGCATTTGGATTTTCAGATAAATTATCCCAATCTATTTTATCAAGATTTTTTTCTAATAAAGGAATAACATTTAAGTCATAAGATAATAATTCCCATAGTATTTCATTTGGATATTTTTCTATTAAAGGAATCGCATTTGGATTTTCAGATAACCGCCACCAATCTATTTTATCAATATTTTTTTCTAAAAGATGAATTGCATTTGGATTGCGAGATAACCTTTTCCAATTTATTTTATCAAGATTTTTTTCTAATATAGGAATAGCATTTGGATTTTGAGATAATTTCTTCCAATTTATTTTATCTAGATTTTTTTCTAATATATGAATTGCATTAGGATTTGTAGATAAATTATCCCAATCTATTTTATTAATATTTTGTTCTAATATAGGAATAGCATTTGGATTTTCAGATAAAGATTTCCAACATATTTTATCTTCATCAATTTCTTTATATATAGGCGATTGTAACATTTTTTACGTATGTATATTTTTTAAATTTGTCTACATAAAAAAAATAACCATGTAAATAATTTCAATTTTATATATATTTTTTATATTTTTTCTTTCAATAAATATCATTTAATTCTTCCCACTCTAGTCCATATGTCTCACATATGCGTTGTAAGCGCACTGGATGAAATACATGTGCTGCTAATTCTTCTGCAAATGTCATATTTTTCTCTCGCATGGCATTAAAATCCCAGGTGAAAAGAAGATGAAGAGCATTTGGATTTTTACATAAAAATTTCCAATCTATTTTATCAAAATTTTGTTCTAATATTGAAATTGCATTTGGATTAATTGATAATGCAGGCCACATTATTTTATCTAAATTTTTTTCTAATAAAGGAACCGCATTTGGATTTGCAGATAAATTAACCCAATCTATTTTACCTGGATTTTGTTCTAATAAATGGATAGCATTTGGATTATATGACAAATCTTGCCAATATATTTTATTTGGATTTTTTTCTAATATAGGAATAGCATTTGGATTTGCAGATAAATTAACCCAATATATTTTATTTTGATTTTTTTCTAATAAATGAATTGCATTTAGATTTTCAGATAAATTAGACCAATCTATTTTATTTTGATTTTTTTCTAATAAATAAATAGCATTTGGATTTTGAGATAAATAATACCAATTTATTTTATTTTGATTTTTTTCTAATAAATGAATTGCATTTGGATTTTTAGATAACATTTCCCAAATTATTTTATTTGGATTTTTTTCTAATATAGAAATCGCATTTTCATTTTTAGATAAATACCACCAATTTATTTTATCTTGGTTTTGTTCTAAAAGATGAATTGCATTGGGATTTTCAGATAACCATTCCCAGTTTATTTTATTCAGATTTTGTTCCAATATAGAAATAGCATTCGGATTTAAAGATAATTCATACCAATCTATTTTATCTTCATAAATTGCTTTATATATAGGTGATTCTAACATTTTTACGTATATATATATTTGTTTATTTGACAATAAAAAATAACCATGTAAATATAATCAATTTTATATTTATTTTATGTATTTTTCCTTTTCAATAAATATCATTTAATTCTTCCAGGTCGAGACCATATCTATCACATATGCGATTTAATCTCATTGGATGAAATACATAAGCGGCCAATTCTTCTGCAAATGCCATATTCTTTTCTCGCATGGCATTAAAATCCCATGTGAAAATAAGATGAAGAGCATTTGGATTTTTACATAAGAAAACCCAGCGCATTTCATCAGGATTTTTTTCTAATAAAGGAATTGCATTTTTATTCGCAGATACTATATACCAATTTATTTTATCAAGATTTTTTTCTAAAAGATGAATTGCATTTGGGTTAGAAGATAAATTTTCCCAATCTATTTTATCTTGATTTGCTTCTAAAAGATGAATTGCATTTGGATTTGAAGATAAATTTTTCCAAATTATTTTATCTTGATTTTGTTCTAATATAGAAATAGCATTTGGATTTTCACATAACCACCACCAATTTATTTTATCTATATTTTGTTCTAATATAGGAATTGCATTTGGATTTTTAGATAACATTCTCCAATTTATTTTATCTTGATTTTTTTCTAATAAAGGAATTGCATTTAGATTTAAAGATAATTGATACCAATTTATTTTATCTGGATTTTGTTCTAATATAGAAATTGCGTTTGGATTACTAGATAACCAATCCCAACATATTTTATCTGGATATTTTTCTAATAAAGGAATTGCATTTGGATTTAAAGATAAAAATTCCCAATATATTTTATCAAGATTTTTTTCTAATATAGAAATAGCATTTGGATTTGAAGATAAATACACCCCATATATTTTATCTTGATTTTGTTCTAATATAGGAATTGCATCTAGATTTAAAGATAACGCAAACCAATCTATTTTACTTTCATCAATTGCTTTATAAATTGGTGCTTGTAACATTTTATATTTGGGGTTTATTTGACAATAAAAAATAACCATGTAAATATAATCAATTTTATGTATTTTTCGTCTAATAAATATCGTTTAATTCTTCCAGGTCGAGACCATATCTCTCACATATGCGATTTAATCTCATTGGATGAAATACATAAGCGGCCAATTCTTCAGCAAATGCCATATTCTTTTCTCTCATGGCATTAAAATCCCAGGTGAAAAGAAGATGAAGAGCATTTGGATTTTTATATAACTCTTTCCAATCTATTTTATCAAGATTTTTTTCTAATATAGAAATTGCATTTGGATTTTGAGATAACCAATCCCACACTATTTTATCAGGATTTTTTTCTAATAAAGAAATTGCATTTGGATTACGAGATAATAAACGCCTATTTATTTTATCTAGATTTTTTTCTATTAAATGTATTGCATTTGGATTTTCAGATAACCAACACAAATCTATTTTATCTGGATTTTGTTCTAATATAGAAATAGCATTTGGATTTTTAGATAACATTCCCCAATGTATTTTATCTGGATTGGCTTCTAATATATGGATAGCATTTGGATTTAAAGACAAATCACCCCAACATATTTTATTTATATTTTCTTCTAATATAGGAATTGCATTTGGATTTTTAGATAAGCTAAACCAATTTATTTTATATGGATTTTTTTTTAATAAATGAATAGCATTTGGATTTTTAGATAACCATTCCCAATTTATTTTATCAGGATATTTTTCTAATAAAGAAATTGCATTTGGATTTTCAGATAACCAATGCCACTCTATTTTATCTGGATTAGCTTCTAATAAATTAATTGCATTAGGATTGCAAGATAAAGCCGTCCATTCTATTTTGTTTAGATTTTTTTCTAATAAATGAATAGCATTTGGATTTGAAGATAATAGAGGCCAACATATTTTATCGGGATTTTGTTCTAATATAGGAATTGCATTCGGATTAAAACATAACGCATCCCAATATATTTTACTTTCATTAATTGCTTTATAAATAGGCGAAGATAACATTTTAATATAAAATATTTGTTTGACAATAAAAAATAACCATGTAAATATAATCAATTTTATATATATTTTATGTATTTTTCGTCTAATAAATATCATTTAATTCTTCCAAATCAAATCCGTATGTCTCGCATATGCGCTGTAAGCGCATTGGATGAAATACATAGGCTGCCAATTCTTCAGCAAATGCCATATTCTTTTCTCGCATGGCATTAAAATCCCATGTGAAAAGAAGATGAAGAGCATTTGGATTTTCACATAAATAATCCCAACGTATTTTATCTGGATTTTTTTCTAATAAAGAAATCGCATTTTTATTATAAGATAATATAAACCAATTTATTTTATCAACATTTTTTTCTAATATATGAATAGCATTTGGATTCCAAGATAATTGATACCAATATATTTTATCTGGATATTTTTCTAAAAGATGAATAGCATTTTTATTATAAGATAAAATTTCCCAATCTATTTTATCTTGATTTTGTTCTAATATAGAAATTGCATTTGGATTACTAGATAACCAACACCAATGTATTTTATCAAGATTTTTTTCTAATAAAGGAATTGCAGTTGAATTTTGAGATAACATCCCCCAATGTATTTTATCAGGGGTTTGTTCTAATAGAGGAATAGCGTTTGGATTTAAAGATAATGCTGGCCAATCTATTTTATCTAGATTTTTTTCTAATAAATGAATTGCATTTTCATTACAAGATAACCCTTTCCAATTTATTTTATTTGGATTTTGTTCTAATATAGGAATTGCATCTGGATTTCCAGATAACCAATACCAATCTATTTTATTTTCATCAATTGCTTTATAAATAGGTGATTGTAACATTTTATATTTGGGGTTTATTTAACAATAAAAAATAACCATGTACTATAAATCAATTTTATATATTTTTCGTCTAATAAATATCATTTAATTCTTCCCATTCGAGTCCGTATGTTTCACATATGCGTTGCAAACGCATTGGATGAAATACACGCGATGCTAATTCTTCAGCAAATACCATATTCTTCTTTCGCATGGTATTAAAATCCCATGTGAAAAGAAAATGAAGAGCATTTGGATTTTCACATAAATACTCCAAATCTATTTTATCTAAATTTTTTTCTAATAGAGGAATAGCATTTGGGTTAGAAGATAAATTTTCCCAATCTATTTTATCTTGATTTTTTTCTAATATAGGAATAGCATTTGGATTACGAGATAACCATGGCCAATCTATTTTATCTAGATTTTTCTCTAATAGAGGAATAGCATTTGGATTATAAGATAAACTATACCAATCTATTTTATTTGGATATTTTTCAAATAAAGGAATAGCATTTGGATTCATAGATAAAAACCCCCAATCTATTTTATCTAGATTTTGTTCTAATATATGAATTGCCTTTGGATTTAAACATAACCACTCCCAATTGAGTTTATCTTGATTTGCTTCTAAAAGATGAATTGCATTTGGATTTGAAGATAAAAACCCCCAATTTATTTTATCTGGATTTTTTTCTAACATAGGAATAGCATTTGTATTACGACATAACCAGAACCAATCTATTTTATCTTGATTTTTTTCTAATAAAGGAATAGCATTTGGATTTTCAGATAACCACTTCCAATCTATTTTATCTATATTTTTTTCTAATAAATAAATAGCATTCGGATTTTCAGATAATTTATGCCAAACTATTTCATTAAGCCAAACCATTTCATTAAGATTTTGTTCTAATATAGGAATGGCATTTGGATTACGAGATAACGCAAGCCAATTTATTTTATATTTATCAATTATTTTATAAATAGGTGATTGTAACATTTTATATTTGGGTTTTATTTGACAATAAAAAATAACCATATAAATATAATCAATTTTATGTATTTTTATAATAAATATATAATTTATTATAAACACAAAAAAAGAAAAAAGGGTTAGAGTTTTCTTTTTTTTTATTTTTATTTTTATTTTTATTTTTTATTTTTTATTTTTTATTTTTTATATAAAATTATATATCAATTATTTTTACCAATCTTCATCCATATCATCAGCAATTGAAGCAGCTAATTGTTGAAGTTTTAATTTTTTTTCTTCCATTTCTTTATCTACATTATTTACAGATTCTACAATAGGATTTTCTTCGTTTTCTAATTCTTTTTGTATAGCTAAATTGCGAGCTTCTTCAATTTCTCGGTCTTTCTTAGTTTTCCATGCAGTATATACTTTATTTCTAATATTTAAAGGAATTAAATTTTTATCTAAATTTTTAGGTAATGGTTTAGTCATTGTTTCATCATCATATGCACTATCAGCAATTATAGTATCCCATCCTTGTAATAATAATAACGCAGGAGATGGATTTACCCATGGTTGAGAATGTCCTAAAAATAATCTAGGATCAGAAACACCCAAATTCCAACCATATTTTTTATTTAAATATTCAATAATAATTGTTCTATTTTCTGAAATTCTATGATATTTAGAAAGCATTGCTTTTTTTGCACCAGCACTTCTACTTTCACCGCCAGTAATATTTATTTTACTTACATCATATTTTTCAAGGGATGAGAAATACATTTCCATATCAAATTTATATTCATCTGAAGGGGAAGAATCGAGAACAATATAATTTTTAAGGAAATGTGAAAAGCAACTAAAGAATATTTCTTGATTATCGGCAGCAACAAGAAAACGCGCATATAATTCTGGTTTTGATAAGAATAATGCCATATATTTTTGCATTACGCATTCAGGCGATTCGAATCTAGATGCATCGTATCTAGTACGCTTGTCAATAAAAGGAGTTTTAATGTGAGACATTTTGATATATTAATATTAAGATATTAATATTATAGAGTAAATAATAATTTCGATTGAACTTTTAAGCACAAATTATAATAGGGGAAATTATATTAAATTCTTTGATAGAAAGTAATATAATTATAATAAGGAAAGGGTGGGGGAATATAATTTATTTTATAAAAAGTATTTCAATTTTTTGGATACATAATAAATTGAAAATTTATTACCCAGAATAAACGTTAACGTCTATTCTGGGATTTGTCCTATATATAGGACAAATCAGAATAGCGTATATGCTAGTTCTACTATGTATTTTGATACATACTAGAATAGACATTAAAATATAATATAAAATATGATATAAATATAAATTATGCTATAATTTATACTATAAAATGGAGTTTTTAAATTCTAATGAAAATATAATGGATGTTATAAATAAATTAAATATCTCTTCTGAAATAAAAAATATTCAAAGATCCGGATATAATTATCAAAGTTGCCATGTTTTTTTAACAAAACCCATTAAACTTGATAATTTACCTACAATAAATTTATTACCATATAGCAAAAAATATTTAAAAGTAATGAACCAAGAAGATATATTTAATTATTTCAATAATTTAATTAATAATAAATTTCAATTTGAATATTTGGGAAAAGATCCTATAAATGGACCAGATGCTCACGCATTGGCTCCATCACATAATGATTCTTATGAAGAATGTGGGTATTGCTTAAATAATTGTAATTTTAATTGTATATCTACTATACCATCTGAAGAAACCACTATTATATGGTGGTGCAAGCAATGTAATCAAAATATGTGTTATAATTGTTTTAATACAAAAGAACCATTTAAATATGATTGGAAATTACCAAAAATACCTGAAAAAATAGATGAATTAATAGATAAAATGGAGGAGAATAACGAGGTTGAAATTTCAAAACTTATATCAAATAAAGATCAGGATACATATATTCAAAGTTTTAAAAAACGCACAAATGAAAAATATGAAGTATATATAAAAATGAAACAGGATAAAATTGATAAATGTAAATCAAATCATGAATATATAAATAAATATATTTATCATAAATATAGCGCAAATTGTTATACGTGCTTTATACCTATATACCGAGATAAATTAGAAGCAACTCATTATGATATAGACGATAGTTATTTTTTTGTTCCCCATTATACCAGTCTTGGAGAAAAAGAGCGTATATATCATCCATGTTCGCAAAAACAAATTTTACATATATGTAAAGATTGTTATGATAATAATATACAAAATTCGAAAGAAATAGTTGCCGAAAAAAACATGCGGTTTTTAGATAGATATTCAAAAGAATGTTATTCCTTTGAAGAAACTGGATTAAATAGTATGTTATATTGGATACCAATTATAATGATATCAAACTCTAACCCAGAAAATGGAAGCTGGGTATTTATGAATTTAAATCCGGACGATATAAATTATAAAAAATTTGCATTTATGACAACAGATTACCAATGTTATAAGGGATTTTTTGTTGTAGATTTACCTGATCTTTCTTTAGATGATTTATTGACTAATTTGGAAAAAGCATCTCATTTATTAAAAAGTAACCGATTATATAAAAATGAATATGCCAATAATTCAGATAGCGAAGACGATGCTTTATCTATAAGTTCAAATGATACTTATAATTCAGATAGCGAAGACGATGCTTTATCTATAAGTTCAAATGATACTTATAATACAGAGGGGGATAGATACGAATTAAATAATCCAATTAATATAGTAATGAATAAAAAATTTGGATTTCCATTAAATTATCAAGAATAAATTTATGTTAATGTCTATTCTAGTATGTATCAAAATACATAGTAGAACTAGCATATACGCTATTCTGATTTGCCCTATATATATAGAATAAATCCTAGAATAGACGTAAAAATGCATAATTACATAAAATAATATTTATAAATCCATATAAACATTATTTCATCTATATATAAATCTATATTTCATAAATTATATTTATATATATTATTTTTAATTAAAAATGGTAAAAATTTGCACCGAAATATATCCACAAGACTCTCCATATGAATTATATTTTAATTCATTTTCTTTTCCTCTAAGTGATTTCCAAAAATATGCCATAGAAGCAATTGTTGAAGGTCATCATACTCTAGTAACTGCGCACACCGGTTCTGGTAAAACATTGCCTGCCGAATTTGCCATTAAATTTTTCGTAGAGAAAGGGAAAAAAGTCGTCTATACGTCACCCATTAAAGCATTATCCAATCAAAAATTCTACGAATTTACAAATAAATATCCCCATATTTCTTTTGGATTAATGACTGGCGACATTAAATTAAATCCCAATGCGGATGTTATTATTATGACCACCGAAATTTTAATGAATTATCTTTTTAATCATTTGGGCGAGAAAAAATCCGATTTATCTTGTTCTCTCGAATTTCAAATAGATTTGGATAATGAATTGGCATGTGTGGTTTTCGACGAAGTTCATTATATTAATGATGCTCATCGTGGGCAAGCGTGGGAACAAACTATTTTAATGCTCCCAAAACATGTTCAAATGGTAATGCTTTCGGCAACAATTGATTCCCCCGAAAAATTTGCCAAATGGTGCGAACGCGATGATAGTGAAAAACAGGTATATTTGGCATCAACAAATAAAAGAGCAGTTCCTTTAACTCATTATGGATATATTTCGGCCACAGATTTTGTCTTTAAAGGGTTAAAAGACAAAGTATTGGAAAAACAAATGCGCGATTCTACCAATAAATTAATTACACTGCAAACAGAACACGGAAAATTTCAAGAATCCGGATATAAAGAATTAAAATCCGTTATGGATGTATTTGAAAAAAGAAATATTCAATTGAAACGCCCGGTTATTTTAAATAATTTGGCCAAATTTTTGAAAGAACGCGAAATGCTTCCCGCCATCGCATTCGTTTTTTCCAGAAAACATGTGGAAAGATGTGCTAAAGAAATCACCACCTCGATTTTGGAATTTGATAGTAAAATACCATATACAGTTAAACGCGAAACCGAACAAATTATTCGCCGGTTACCCAATTATAAAGAATATTTAAATTTACCGGAATATCACCAACTCGTTTCTCTCCTCGAAAAAGGTGTCGCTATTCATCATTCTGGAATGATTCCAATCTTGAGAGAAATTGTTGAATTATTTATTTCCAAAAAATATATTAAATTATTATTTGCAACGGAATCTTTTGCCATTGGATTAGATTGCCCAATCAAAACCGCGATTTTTACCGGATTAACAAAATACGATGGTTCAGGTGAACGTTTTTTAATGTCGCACGAATATACTCAAATGGCAGGTCGGGCAGGACGCCGAGGAATTGATACGGTAGGACATGTAATACATATGAATAATTTGTTTACTTTTCCCACGGCAAATGAGTATAAGGATATTTTATGTGGAACTCCCCAAAAATTGGTCTCGAAATTTCATATATCATATTCCGTTATTCTTAATATGCTAAAACAAAATGCGAGTATTAATGATATGTGCGAATTTGTCAAGCGCAGTATGATTTTTGACGAAATTCATAAATCCATTGCTCATACGAAAAGAGAAATTTCCAGATTAGAAAATGAAATTCAAAAAAAGAGGGACATTGTTTCCGGATTAATTACACACCAAGATGCGATGGTGACATTTTTAAATATTGATTCTGCATATTCTGGCGCAATTAATAAACAAAAAAAGGCGTTAGAAAATGAACGCAAAAATTTAATGTCATCACATCCTTCAATTCTTATGGATGCCAAAATATACGGGGAATTATTAAAACAGGAAAATAAATTAGAAGAAGAAAAATATAATTTAGATTATTTGGAGAATTTTATTGTTTCTCAAATAGGAAAATTATGTAATATGTTGGAAGAGGAACGATTTATAGAAAGAAACGAACAACCTGATGCCGAAAAAATGCAGGAATATAAATTAACTGTCCGCGGAACAATTTCGGCAAATTTGGCAGAGGTCCATCCCCTTGTAATGGCCGATATGATGGAACAATGGGATTATTTCCGCGATTTTACTTCGGAACAATTGGCCGCATTATTTTCCTGTTTTACAGATATTAAAGTACATAAAGACGCAAAACGATTTGAACCAATTGATACTGACCCATTCTTAGAATCGAAAATAAAATTAATTCCGGCAATGTATAAAAAATACGACAGAATCGAATTAGAAAGAGATATGCGAACCGGAATAAATTATGAATCGCCTTTAATGTTTGATATTACTGATGAAGTAATGGAATGGTGCAAATGTGAAAATGAGGAAGAATGTAAAATGATTATTAATGCGCAATTGATGGATAAACAAATTTCCGTTGGTGATTTTACGAAGGCAATTTTGAAAATTTCAGTTATAATAAATGAATTAGTAATTGTATGTGAAAAAATAGGGGAAGTAGATTTATTGCATAAATTAACACAAATAGATAGATTAATTTTAAAATATATTATGGTAAATCAGAGTTTATATGTGTGAAAAAAATAATATTTAGTAAATATATAATGAGTTCATTGAAAAAATCACTAAAACGTGCGTTAGGCAAAGAGAAACCATATTCATCTATTGACCTTTTTGAATATCTTTCTCCTGAAGAAATTATAAAATTAAATCCAAAAGATGTAAGCAGTGAAGTATTTGATGAAAGTTCTATAAGTTTAAATAGGGAAAAATATTTTGCTTTAAAACAATTGGAAGAAATAAAAAAATTAATGAAAAAAAATGACAATGAAAGTATTTATAATAGAGCAGTTGAAAAAGCATTAACTAAACTTGAAAAATATAGAGAAAATAGAAAAAGAGATGATGAAGAAGCCGAAAAAATTGTACAATCGGTAAAAAAACAAGTTGACGCAGAAAAAGCAAAGACGGCAAAATTAGATGCTGAAATATCCGACTTAAACCGAAGATTAAAAGCATTAGGCGGAAAAAGAAAAACTCAAAAGCGTCAAAATAAATCAAAGAAACAGAGAAGAAATAGAAAGCAAACAAATAAAAAATAAATTTTACGTTTATGTTATATATTTGTATAAATAACATAAAAATATTTTATTTTTATATTATAATAAGTAATATAAAAAGAATGAAATTTTTTGTAATAGTTTTAACAAATATTTTTTTGGCAATATGTTTGGCCAATAAAATAGATATTATGAAATTTAATATGACTATAAAAATTACCGGAATATCTTCATCTCTTCAATCAAATCCGGCAATAATACGAGCATTAGTGCTTGCCAACTCATATTTTATGAATATTACTACAGAAAACATTGCAATATGTTTACCTCCCGATACCAGTTCCTCTTTACTTATAAAAAGGCGTGAATTATATTCTCTAGATGCGAATTATTTGTTCAAAATTATGCTTCCTCTTATAGGATATTATAATATGTTCTTATCAAATCCTACATTGTTATATACTATGGTAACAACTGCATTAAATAATGCGATTAAAGATAGTCGATTTGTAAATTATATTTTGAATTTATTGAGTTCAATTCCTGGATTAAATACATTATCTTTTACAGTTTCTCCTCCGATTAATTTTCCTATGGAAATTATGCAGATTGCTAGCATAACGGATATGCCGAGTGATTTGCCAACTGAAAGTCCGACGTATGTTCCAACATTTATGCCATCTTATACCATGTCGTATATGCCTTCGTATACTATGTCATATATTCCATCTTATATTCCTTCATATACGCCTTCCTATATGCCATCGTATATGACATCTTATATGCCTTCATATACAATGTCGTATATGCCATCTTATATGCCATCTTATATGCCTTCGTATAGTCCCTCATACATGCCTTCATATAATCCATCGTATAATCCCTCATATATGCCTTCGTATAATCCATCGTATGTGCCATCTTATATTGCTTCCGATATTCCATCATATATACCATCATTTACTCCTAGTACAATTCCTTCCAACAGTCCTTTATTAATTTCTACGCTATATCCATCTATATTAACGAATATTCCAACTAATATAAACGAAAAAAATACAACCAAAAATTCCAAAGAATTATCCGAAAAAAATGCAAACGAAATTGTATATGTTACAATTGGGTCAATAGGATTACTTTGTTTAATATGTGCAATTGCCAATTATATTATGAATAAAAATAAAAATAAAATAAAACCGGAATTATATAATGAAAAAGAAGAAAATGCCTTTCGAAAAGTATAAATATATTGTTTGAATCAATAAATATAAAAATATGTAAATATATATTTTTATATCGAAAACATGTCATTCAATACTACCTTTATTACAAAATATAAACCGTATTACATTAATGAATTCAGCGAATTTTCCTCAAATAAAGAATTAATAAACATATTGCAAATATTGCACGAATTAGAGGATCTTAATTTGCTTTTAATTGGGCATCCAAGTTCCGGAAAAACGACTCTTCTATACGCAATTATTCGCGAATATTACGGATTGAAAAAAACGGATAATATTCCGGAAACCAATATTATGTTTATTAATAATTTGAAAGAACAGGGAATTAATTTTTATAGAAATGAAATGAAGACGTTTTGCCAATCCCATTGTTCCATTTTTGGGAAAAAGAAAATGGTGGTAATAGACGATATTGATAATATAAATGAACAGAGTCAACAAGTTTTCCGCAATTATATAGATAAATATAAGGGCAATGTGAATTTTATTTCGGTTTGTACAAATATCCAGAAAGTAATTGAGAGTTTACAATCGAGGGTTCATATAATAAATATTCCGCCACCGGATAAAGAACAATTGCGACTTATTATGGAGAAAATTGTTAGAGAGGAAAAAATCGATATTGATGAAGATGCGAAAAACTATTTGCTTACTATTTCTGGGACATCTATTCGGGGATTAATTAATAATTTGGAGAAGATGTATATATTGAATGAACCGGTGGATTTATATTTGTGTAAAAAATCATGCTCGAATATATCGTTTCAAATATTTGAGACGTATGTTCAATATATTCGAAAGGGGGATATATATAATTCGGTGAGAGTATTATATGAGATACATGATTATGGATATTCGGTAATAGATATATTGGATTATTTTTTTACATTTGTGAAGACGACAGACTTATTTACAGAGGATGAAAAATATAAAATAATACCGATTTTATGTAAATATATTACGGTATTCCATAGCATACATGAGGATGTTATAGAATTGGGATTGTTTACGAATAAGGTGTTTGAATGTTTGGTTGGTGGATAAAAAGTTGGGGGTGTTAAATATAAAATAATTTTATAATAAATAAAATTGTAGTAAAAATATATAAATGTTTATAAAAAATTTTAACGATATAATTAAAGTAATTATTCTATTAATATTTTTGGCACTATTAATTTATTCACATTTTTATTTTAATTATAGAGAAGGATTTAATGATAAATCTATTCAAATAGTAGTAGCTAGATATAATGAAGATTTAGAATGGTTAAAAAGAAAAGATTTACAATATCCTATAATAATTTATAATAAAGGAGATAATGATAATTTTTATAAACCAATTAATAGTAAAATTATTAATTTACCAAATTTAGGAAGAGAAGGACAAACATATTTACATCATATTGTTGAAAATTATGATAATTTACAAGATTTAACTATATTTTTACCTGGTTCTTGTCAAATTGATCATAAAATAGATAGGTTAAATAGAATGATAAAAGCAATAAATAACAATTTTAAAACTACATTTCCAATTGACTATAAAAACGACATAAAAACATATTTTTATAATTTTAAAATAGATGAATATTCATCAACCGATAAAAATAACTTTAATAAAAATCCAGAAAAAAATTTAACTCCATCATCTCCACGACCATTTGGAAAATGGTATGAAAAAAATTTTGATAAAAATGTAAATTATGGATTACATGCTGGAATATTTTCAGTATCAAAATCCCACATATATCAATATTCCAAAAGTTATTATGAAAATTTAAAACATCAGTTAGAAGTATCATCTAATCCTGAAGTTGGACATTATTTTGAAAGAGCATGGGTTGCTGTATTTGGAGTAATTGATAATGCAAATTTTGTATAAAATTATTTTATTTTATAAAGCTCTTTATCTATTATTTTTTTTGATTTATTATGTGCAGAAATATGTTCTGGATGTATACTCGAATCATTATCATTCGGATATATAAAATAAGGATATTTATATGTATATGTATTTAATTCTGTAAACAAATATCCATCTGCTTCAACCGGATAATTATTATTTAATTCATATTTATTATTTATGTATAAATTATTTATTTTATTTGCGCCTTTTTTATTAATTAGATATGCTCCTGTAGAATATACCATTTTGTTATTTTTTCCATTCTTTGTGTATTTTTTATTCAAAATTCCATTATAGTTAATATAACATAATAATATTATTTCCCAATCTTTTGGAGCATTTTTTATAATATCTTTTATTGTTTCTTGCCAATAAAGTTTATATTCCAATGTCATATCATCTTCCATAATTAAAGAAATATCATTATTAGATGCATTAAATAATCTTATTGTATTTAAATGTGACAATAAACATGCATGTTCAACTTTACTATATTTTTTATTATAATATTTAAAATTTTTATTAATTATATTGTTTATATTCGACGATTTTCCATCAACTGCAGATATTCTTTCAATTTTTATATTTTTAAATACATTATCTTTAAACATTTCTTCCATTCTTTTTTTTCTTTTAATGTCTTTATCCAAATTAATCCAATATATTATATTTATTCCATTTAAGTATATATTTTTATCATTTTCACTAAAATCAAACAAATAATTATAAAATAAAAAATATATTCCCAACAATAAAATCAAACAAAAAATAATAATAATAAATTTATCCATTTTTCTTAATTTATTATTAGACAAATAAACCACATAAAAATTCGCAGTTTCATATTTATATATTTTTGTTTGAATTCCCATGTCTGAACATCACGAATCTTCTCAACTTCTTTCTCCACCGTCACCACCCACAACAGCACCCTTAAAATTACCTTCGGTAGTCGAATCCCTCCTTGTCTCCCGCGAAAATACTGACAGTGTTGTTTTTTCCATTATAAGTCAGTTTAAGCAGCGCGCCGATTTTGGCAGACAAAAATATGGCACTACATTAGACCGTGACGATTTGTCGAGAAAAGAGTGGGTTCAACATGCCCAAGAAGAATTGATGGACGCGATTCTTTATTTAGAGAAGCTAAAAACCCTCCTTTAGTAAATATTTTTTTTTATAATTATTTTTCTCAAAATATTCTAAGTACCCTTTGTTTATTTTAAAATGCTAAAACAAATATTTCGAAAAGAAGTTCCTACACATATATTATTTGATTTGTTGGACCAGATTTGTTTGAAAACCGATAAATATTATGTCATTGATATTAACGCATATCGCAAATTATGTTTCTATAATTTACACGAATCATTTGCGAATAGTATTGTAGACTATTACCATTTATCCAAACAATTCTATGTGACACGTAAAATGACATATAACTCTTTCGTAAATATTGTTCGTCATATATGTAAAAGTAATAATATTATGTATACTTCGCAAATGAAGTATAATGAATCGAAATATAACATAGATTATAATGTTTATTATCTTTCGATATAAAAACAAATTTCTACACTAGTTTGTCGAAAATTTATTTGAGATTATATGGTTATATCATTATTTTTTATTTATTTGACAATAATATAATATGGAAAATACGTGTAATAAATTGGAACAATCATTAACATCAAAAAGAGATGATTCTACTGATAGTTTACAGACGGTTCATGGTGTCATTTCTCCAAATGTATCTACCGATAATGTAACGAACGAAATCGGTGCAAATGGAAATCGAGTATCCACTGAAATCGAACCAAAAACCGAAGGAAATCTAGTATATATTACTCTATGTTCTTGCATTTGCAAGATATGGTAAAGAATTCGATATATGGTAAATTCCGAGTTTATTGTGTATATAATTATACATAATAAACGAAAAAATAAAAAATATAGTATTTATTATATATAAACTCAAACAAAAATTAAAATGTTCAATAAACAGACAGTGATTCATTATATTATTGGGTTTAGTGTGATTTGTGCCGCCTCTTATTTTGCTAACAAAGTAAAAGATAGTTTATCCAATCAAGGTGACGAATATGAACTCATTAAAAAATATTTATTAAACGATTCCCCACTTTATGGATACAATAAACCGAAAATGTGGGTGCATACAAAATATGAAATCAATTCTCGTAAGTGGAAGAGTTTTTATTCCCGAAATAGTGTAGATTTAAATCAACCCTATATACATTTAACAATAAAAACCCTAATAAATCATTGCGGTGACGATTTCAATATTTGTTTGATTGATGATGATACATTTAGTAAACTTATTCCCAATTGGTCAATCGATTTGAAAACTGTGGCCGAACCTATGCGTTCCCATATTCGTGAAGTTGGTTTAATGGAATTAGTGTATTATTACGGCGGAATGGTGGTTCCCAATTCATTTTTATGCACTCGCAATTTGAAAGAATTATACGAAACTGGTGTCTATGAAAATAAAATGTTTGTATGTGAAAGATTAAACCGTCATCTCAATAATGCAAATCGTCAGGTTCATATGTTATTTACACCGGATTCATATTTCTGTGGCGCTGTGAAAAATTGCGAAATCGTTAAAGAATATGTTAAATATTTGAAAGCCAAAAATAATTCCCCCCATTTTAGTAGTGAAGTCGATTTCTTGGGAGATAGTAACGAATGGTTAATAAATAAAATAGATGCCGGACAAATACAATTGGTTAATGGCGAAATGATTGGAATAAAAAAACGCAATCGCAAACCGGTTTTGGTGGATGATTTAATGGAGGAAAATTATTTGGATTTGCCCACCAATATATATGGAATTTATATTCCGGAAGACGAATTATTGCGTAGAAATAAATATAATTGGTTTGTTGCCATGGAATCGGAACAAATATTGGCATCGAATATTATTTTATCAAAGTATTTAAAAGCATCCATTGTGGATAGCACAAATGAATATACAAAATCTACTGCAGTAAAAACGGTGGTTTCAATATAAATTATCAAATTATTTTGCAATAGGAGTATCATTTGGGTTACCGGTTTCTAAAAATTTGGTGATGGTATTATAATCAATAATTGAATCTTCGTTTTTGAATATTGTGATTTGTTCCCATTCTCCTTTGCTAGTAATAAATCCCATTCTGGCAAAACTCATACCGAATATATGAGTACCATTAGTATTCATAACAATTGTATATTGGTTTTCATATTTTCGAATCGATTTTATATATTTTATATTTATACTGATATTTTTTAGATGAAGAAAGCGTAACATTTTATAATATAATTGTGTTTATTATATTATATCGAATAACTTTATATCAATTTTATTTATTTTTTTCCAATTATAAAATAAATATTTTATAATTGAAAAAATTGATAACCTTTTTCAAAAACTTATTTATAGTCCCCCATCCTATTTCTTATAATTATAATATATTTATATATTATACACACACCTCTAGCGTTTTACTCTATTTAAGCAATTTACTCTATTACTCTATTACTCTATAAAATGCAAACTCCAGAAGTTATCACAATTAAAATCAAAAAACCCAAACAAAATATAACCGCCAAATTAACAAAAGAAGATAAAGAAAAACAAAAAACTCAAAAATTAATTGAAAAAGAGCAAGAAAAAGAACGCCTTCGCGCAGAAAAAGAACAAGAAAAAGAACGTATCCGCCTCGAAAAAGAGCAAGAAAAAGAACGCCTTCGCGCAGAAAAAGAACAAGAAAAACAAAGAATTAAAGAAGAAAAGAATATAGAAAAACAACGACAAAAAACACAAAAGATGATTCAAAAACAAGAAGAAAAAGCAGCCAATAAAAAAACCAAAAAACTCATCATCGTCGCTGCCCCCTCGGTTCCGGAACCGACCAAGGTACCGACCCCGGTACAGGAACCGGCAAAGTCAGCGTCATGTGAAAGACTTAATGAGAAATTGGCCGATCTAATGAATCAATTATCTAACATTCTTTCCAAATTGGGCGATAATATTAAAGCTCGCGCTTATGCAAAAGCCGAGGAAACCATATTATCTGTCACCACCGATATTTGTTCTCCAGAGGAATTAAATGGAAAACCCGGTATTGGCAAAACAATTATGGATAAAATGAAAGAATATATTGAAAGAGGTACTTTAGATATAATTGAACGAGAACGCAATAAACCAGAAAATACCTTAAGTGATGTTTATGGTATTGGTCCCCAAAAAGCCAAGGATTTGGTTGAAAAACACGGAATTACTAGTATTGCCGAATTACGTGAGAAGCAAGACCAAGTATTAAACAATGTTCAAAAAATGGGATTGCGTCATTACGAAGATATATTGAAGAAAATTCCTCGCGCTGAAATCGATCAATATAACTCCATTTTTGCTGAAGAATTTGAAAAAACAGTCTTATCGCAGGATCCCGAGGCAAAATACCAAATTGTTGGTAGTTATCGCCGAGGCAAACAAGAATCCGGTGATATTGACGTGATTTTCACATCAAATCGTCCTGAGTTATTTAATGCATTTTTGGATGTTTTAATTCGTAAAGCACTCATAATCGAAGTTCTCTCTCGTGGAAAATCGAAATGCCTTGTAATTACTCGTCTTTCTCCCAATACTCCGGCGAGAAGAGTGGATTTCTTATACACAAATCATAAAGAATTTCCATTTTCGATTTTATATTTTACCGGAAGCAAAGGATTTAATACTGTTATGAGAGGTCATGCTCTTAAAATGGGATTATCAATGAATGAGCACGGATTTTATAAAATGGTCGATAAAAAAAAGGAGGAACCTCTCAACGAAGTATTTGCCGATGAAAAAGCCATTTTCGATTATTTGGGTTTAGTATATAAATCCCCCGAAGAACGGATTGATGGTCGTGCAGTTATTTTGGCAACCGAAATGCCTCAATCAAAAAAAATTGAAACTCCCGAAGTTCCTGTTGAAATTGCTCCTATTCCTCAAGTTCCTCAAGTAAAGAAAATTATCAAAAAAATCACTATATTCTCTGAAATGCAAACTATAGAACAGTTTAAATTACACGGTATTCGTATTCTTCAAGGATTAAATGAGAATCAATTAAGTGCAATCATTAAATTTGCTAATGATATGTATTATAATGAAACTCCGGTTTTATCCGATAATGAATATGATATTGTAAAGGAATATATTGAGAAGCGTTTTCCCAAAAATCAAGCAATTACCGAAATTGGTGCCGTTGTAACTAAGAATAAAGTCACTTTGCCCTATGAAATGGCCTCTATGGATAAAATAAAACCCGATACGGATGCTCTTCCCAAATGGATGATGAAATATCGCGGTCCTTATGTTCTCTCATGCAAATTAGATGGTGTAAGTGGCATGTATTATCGCGCTGAAAATGGCAAATATGGATTATTTACTCGCGGTGACGGCAAAGTTGGTCAGGATATCACACATTTATTATCCTTCTTGAAATTGCCAGAAATTGCTCCCGGATATGCTATTCGCGGTGAATTCATTATTCCCAAATCCGTATTCGAAACTAAATATAAGGGTCGTTTTTCCAATTCTCGTAATATGGTCTCCGGCGTGATTAATAGTAGAACTATGGATGACACCGTATTGGATGTGCATTTCGTAGTCTATGAGATTATTGCTCCTACTTTAATGCCTAGTGCACAAATGTCAACCCTCGAACAAATTGGATTCGAAACCGTAAAACATATGACTGTATTACCAAACGATTTGTCCAATGAATTATTATCCGAAATTTTAATGCAATGGCGCGCGGAATATATATATGAAATCGACGGCGTTATTGTAACGGATGACAATGTATATCCCAGAAAGAGTGGCAATCCAGATCACGCATTTGCTTTCAAAATGATTATTTCTGACCAATTTGCCGAAGCCAAGGTTGTCGATGTTATTTGGACTCCCAGTAAAAATGGTGTATTAAAACCTCGCATTCAAATTGAACCTATCCACATTGGCGGAGTTCGCATCGAGTTCGCCACTGGATTTAATGGCAAGTTTATCGAGGATAATCACATCGGAATTGGTGCCATTGTTACTATAATTCGCTCTGGAGATGTAATTCCCTATATTAAAAATATTGTGGCTCCTGCCGAACGCACCAAAATGCCCGATGTCCCCTACATTTGGAATAATACACATGTTGATGTATTATTGGAAAATGCGGCCGAGGATGAGACTGTTATCGAGAAGAACATCACAGTGTTCTTCGTTACTCTCAAAGTCGACGGATTATCGAGTGGTAATGTGAAGCGTATTATTAGTGCTGGATATGACACAGTTGGCAAAATATTGGCAATGCAAAAATCCGATTTCGAAAAGGTGGAAGGTTTCAAATCAAAAATGGTCGATAAAATATACGGAAATATTCATGAGAAGGTTTCCGGTGCCAGTTTATTGGATATTATGGTAGCGTCGAATCGCATGGGTAAGGGATTAGGTGAAAAGAAGATTCGCCCAATTATGGAAGCATTCCCTGATATATTATTATCCGATAAATCGCCTGAGACTAAAATTCGCGAATTAAAATCATTAAAGGGTGTTGGACCTGAAAATGCGAGTGAATTTGTTAATAATATTCCTAATTTCCTTGTATTTTTAAAGGAGACTGGATTAGAATCGAAATTATCGGCAAGTGAACCTACCACCGGTAGCATAGAATCGGTTCAGACCTCTGAAATTCCTGTACATATATTAAATAGTAAAAAAATTGTGATGACAAAAACACGTGATAAAGATATTATTGATGCTATAAAAAAATACGGTGCTGTGCTTGAAGATAACATGAAAAAAGATATATTTGTTTTAATTGTAAAATCAAAAGATGATCATTCTAATAAAATGGAATATGCTGAGAAAAATGGAATACCGATTATGACTGCAGAAGAATTTAAGACTGCCTATTTACAATAAAAATTTAAAAAAAGAAAAAAACAAAAAAAACAAAAAAAGAAAAAAACAAAAAAAGAAAAAAACAAAAAACAAAAAAAGAAAAAAAGAAAAAAAAAACAAAAACACCTCCCCCCACCCCCTTTTTTTTATTATATAGGAAAAACAATACAAATATATATCTATATATAATAAATATATATTTCAAACCATTACTACAATGTATAAAAAAATTACTTCATTCAAACAAATCGAAATATCCAATAAAAAAACGCTTATCATTTGCGATATAGATGATACAGTACTTAAATATAAAAAATCTTTTTCTTATTTTCTTGACGATATGTATCAATTTCCTGGAGAAACTGACCTGAAAAATATACATAAAGATACTCTTGCATTTTACCAAATGTATAAAATAATTCAACCAGAAGACATAGAACATACAGATTATAAAGGATATTGCGAAATGTTGCAAAAATTGTCACCTGAATCTGGGTTGATATTTTTAACAGCGCGGACAACACCTAGTGAACAAATGACTCGTCAGCAATTTAATATTATTGGCATAGATGAACCAAAACGCGATATTTATTATACAGATAATAAATGTTCCAAAGGCGAATATATGAAAAAATTCATGAATTTTAGTGGATGGGATGATATAATATTTATAGATGATTCTGAACAACAAATATTTTCAGTGATGAGCAAATTTCCAAACATTAGAAATTATTTATTTTGCATTGAATAATGTGCTCGTTGTTTTTTCGTATTTTTATTTTTCGATTTTCTATATTTTTTTGTTTGTTTTGTTTGTTTTGTTTGTTTTTTTCCTCCAGAATGTCTGTTTAATTCATCCATTAATAATTTCAACAATTTTTCTTTAGATAATCTTTTATGTAAACTGACAGATTTCAATGTATTTTGTGTATATGTCGGATCGAAATCTATAAAATATATTTTACCGGCATTTGAAAGAATAATATTTCTGGCAGCCAAATCTCCCAAAATATATCCTTTATCAGATAAAATATTATATAATCTATATATTTCATCTATATGTAATTTTATTTTTTCTTCGCGATTTTCTCCAGCAATTAAAGATTCGCCTTCTATTTTTTCCATAACCATATATTTTACATTTTTTGGTTTATTTATATAGGTTATTTCTCCTAAGTCTTTTTTATTTTTTGGATTAGAAAAATTATAGGCTTTAATTCGTTGCTGTTGTATAGTATATTTTGGTATTTTAATATTATTTGTACAGTCAAAATACCCGTAAATTTTTGGAACAAAACCATTCGTCTCTAATATTTTAGCCAATTTATATTCATCTTTATCATAAATTATTTTTATAAGTATATTTTGGTCATTTTTATCGGAAAATATATTTGGAAATACTTCTTTGTCTAAAACATATACATCTTTACCTATTTTTTCATTATAAGAATCGCATAAATTACCGCCTTTCATGATATATATAATACTTATACAAAAGATAATTATTATATTTTATTATTATAAGAGAATGTCAAAAAAAATAAATACAAACAAATCTATAAAAAATTACTCTGCGCGCAAATTAAATAAAACAAAAAAAAATAAACAAAAGGGAGGAAATTATAGTGATAAAATAATTTCAAAAATAGTTGAAATTGCTAAGGACATTAGTCCAACATTTAACACTGATGAATTTATAGCGCCATTTAATTTACATGAACTAAAAATAGACAATAAATTAAAGGACATCGCACATATTTTTAAAGAAAGTAAGTATTTAGAATTACGCAAATATAATGGCGAAAAAAAATTAGTAATTGCGTGTGGAAATTATAGACTGGATGATCGTAATCTTGATATTTGTCTTAGTGAAAATGATTGCGACCAAACATTTGAAAATAAATATCATTCCCATAGAGATTGCTATACTATAGATTTAAGTTTAGTGGCAAATCCCTCGATTGTCAGTAATTTTGATAATCCAAATATAATATACAAAACTATTCCTTCTAATTCGTTCGATTTAATATTTTTTGAGGGTGGTGGAGAACCAAATACAAATCCGAATGAAATAAAACGATTATTAAATTCAAACACTAATTCTTTTTGTTTAGCTATGAATGAAGGAAAATATATTGTGTATTCTTATTGGTTTGAAGGTAGGTATATTATAAATTAGATTGGTAATAATAATAGACATTAGTATTTAATTAAATAACGCAAAGCAATGTATGGTTGCATATTATTATGCGCACCTCCCTCTCCGGCAGAATCAATTGTTAATGCTTTTGGTAATTGAGCAACATTAAATTCGTTTGTCGAAGTATCAGTTGTTTCTATTGTAGCACTATTTGTATCTTGAACTAACCCATATCCATTATCTCCTCCATTTGCATTTGAACCATGAGTATGAGAAGGCATTTCTCCTGTAGTAAGTGTATGGGTTTCCTCTCCGCCTTTTACGCCAAATGGGCGATTTGTTATTAAATCATTACCTAGTCCTGTACCAATTACACATCTTCCTCTTAAATCCGGTAAAAAAAATGTATAATATTCTTGGTCTTGTTCTAGATAATTAAATGTATGTCCTATTGCCGCATGCAGTGCTGGATAATCTGATATATTTAATAACCTGCCATCACATTCTAACCATCCTTCTGGTATAGTATGCGCAGCTGACATAATAATTGTTCCCGGTGGGACCAAAATATAATTATCCAAATAATAATTTCCCGAAGCATAAAAATTATTGGATCTTAAATCATTTCCAACGGTTAAATTTCCCATAACAGTTTCATCACGTTTAACAATAACATCCAATGTTTTTGTTGGATTTGATAAAAATTCGGCCGTGCGATTTTGTAAAAAAACGGTTGTATTATTATTTTGTTGTTTTTTTCTAGTAGGTCCTTCAGACATTATATTATAATATAAAATATATAATTTATATAATAATATAATATTTTATATTTTTACATAATAAAATTTACAATTTTGTTCTGTCAATCAATACATTGCGGGCAATGTTTTTGACAATTTTTTCCGTATTTTTGTCCATTTGTTCTAAAGAGGATCCTCCAACAGATTGCTTCATAATAATCAAATGAAAATTATATGCATACGAATCGTGCACATTTGTTTCCGGATGAGCAATTCGCCATTGCGAAACCCGATTTATATTTTTATTCGCCACTTTATCAATATAATTTTTAATTTTCTTTTTATCCTCCGTGTCTTTTTGCCATGTATCCTCATCCTTAATATAAATAGTTTCACGTTTTAAATCGGTGCAATGAATTGGTCGTTTATGTATATCTAATTGTTTGAGTCCATCCATAAATATTTTGGATATTCCTTCCACATAACCATATCTTCCCACATATTCAACATCTTCAAATTCTATTTGCAAATTATTCACAAAATCCATTATATTTATCGCATCCTTGCATTTTTCATTTAAAAATAAATTCAAATTGAAATTATTCGTATTATTTTGTATAATATTCGGTTTCTTCGATATTTCAACAATCTTGTTATTTTGTTCCATTAAAAGTAATTTTATTTCTTGATTCTCATTGTTAGTTTCCGCGATTTTATTATTTTGTTCTAATAATAAATCTTTCAATTCACGATTTTGGGTAATAACTTCCATAACTAATTCATATGGTATATGGTCCGTTATTTTTAAACTTCTATCTGATTGCGATATTGCATCATTCATGCTTTCTATATCATCATGTATATTTTGATATGTTGGACCATGAATATCTTGCATGCATTTTTTTGAATGTTTCCATAATCCGGATTTTGTATAATAAATTGCTTTGCATGATAAACATTGAAATTGTTCGCGTTCTTCTTCGGGAGCAGTCTCTTCAATCTTAGGTTTATTTTTTTCCTCATTCTGTTTGTGTTTTGTTGTGAGTTCATGTTTCATATAATTTGATTTATTATTTGTTTCATATTGACAAAGAATACATATATATTTGGATTTCTTATTTATAATTATAGACATGATGTTATATGAATATTAATAAATAATATAATTAGTTTCTATATTATTTATTTCCAATGTTGCAAAAAAGTTTCCAAAGTTGCTAAAAAGTTTCCAAAGTTGCCATTTTTATTTCCATTGTTGCCAATTATTTGCAAAATAAATTAGATTTCATATCTTTGAAAGGAATAACTATCATAAGTTTTATCAAATAGTATAACATGAAGAGATTCAATGTCCAACACCATTTTGAACCCCATGTCCAACTCATGAATTTATTTTCAACTAATCTATATCCTATAAAAGTAATAAATAAAGTTGTCAATATAAAAATAGAAAATGGTCTAGGTAAATAATATAATGACGGCAATGCAATAATCCAATACATCATTACCCCTAACCACTCATATTTAAAGTCAAGAAACCACTCCCATCTCAAACCGTTGGATTTATTACTTACCGATGTAGTAAATTTATCTAAATTACCGTAGTATTTGAAACCTATAAATGGAATTGCAAATAATAAATAAAAATTGCTTACAAAATAACGAATAGTATTATCATTTATCATAAGAGATAATGTATATGGTTGAAAAAGAAGAACTAAAGATCCAATAATAGAAAATATATTATTCATTTTATGGTTATTTGTTTGAATTGCTTTCCATAAAAAATATTCTATCAATTGCATTATAGAAACCGATATCATAAAAATATACATAAAAGGATTTTTGAATTCTTCTATTTTGTATTTTGTATAAGTATTATTATAATAAATAAATCCCATAACTGCGACACTAAAAATAAACGTATTCAATGAAATAGTTTCATTCCAACACATTTTGTTTGATTATATAAATATACAAATATGAAATTGTAAATATATAAATATGAAATTCTAAATAAAAAATATTTTTATAAAGTTCGGGTAATGGCGGCCGTTGGCCGCACCCGGGGGCATTTTCCGGAAAATGGGGGTTTCTAATTCCGGAAATTTCTGGCGTAAAAGTTCGAAATTTCCATTTTCGAAAGTCCACTTTTTTTGAGGCGTAAAATTGGAAAATAAAAGTTAAAAATCGAATGATTCCTTGGATTTATTATGTATAATGGTAAGGAAATATGGAAGATAACCTTCTAAAATGGAGTTTACCGAGTGTGCTTAAATTGGAAATTTCCAAAGTTGCAAGAAAATTTCCAAAGTTGCAAGTCCATTTCCAAAGTTGCAAGACTGAAAAGTCAAAAAAGATCTGCTGGTTAATTTTTATTACGATAAAATGATAACATAATCCACTCCGACCATGTTTTTCAAAATTGCAACTTTGGAAATGACCCCTACCGACCCCGACTAAAATTTTATGCAGTCAAACAAAAAAAATCATTCTCCCATTTCTGAGCATTATCGAGTAAAATGGGGTTTTCGGAAAAACTTTGGCGAGGTAAGTCAAAATTGGACATTTTTAAAAATGTCCATTTTTAGAAACCCAGCTCAAATGTTTTCAGGATTTTTTTAGGGACTTTTTTATAGAAAGTGGACTTTTTTATTTTACTTTTTACCGGAAATTTCTGGAATATATATTTATGATTTATAAGAAAATTCAAGAACCGAAACTTCGGGAATATAGTTTCTTTCTTTTTCGAGTGAAATGGCTCGCTGAGTTTCCAAATACTCTTTCGATATTATGTGGTTATCTATTTCGGTTTTTATTTCTTTTTCTAATTGTTTTTCTAATTTTTCTTTTATTATTTGATGTTTTGTTTTTTTTGTAAGTCTTGTATATTCTAAAATATAAGTTTCTTTATATTTGAAAAATCCATTTTTTGCAACATATAATATAACATCCATTGTCCAATTTAAAGATTCTTCTGTATGAGAAGCAACCGAATTTTTTATTTTATCTTTTAAAAATTCATATTGAAAAGATTCATTTGTTTGACTTTCTGGTTTATAATTGTATAAAAATTCCCATAAATCATTATATGTAACTATATTATAAGCTATACGAAGGTATAATATAGATTCAGCACAGTTTATAAAAGAGAAATCTGGATCACGAGGATTGTAAATCATTTTATAGAGAAATATTGTAATTTGTATATTTAAAACGTTTTGTGTAGAAATAATTCAAACAAAACTCTAAAAACTTCAATTTTTCATATAAAAATAGTTATCTAATAAAATATATTTTATTTCAACATAAAGACATTGCACTATATATTTATAATTTCAAAAACTAAATATTTAATAAAATGGAAGATATAAAACCATCATATGATTTAGTTGAATATAAACAAGAATCAGATAGCATAATTAAACGCCGAGTTATTCACAATAAAATAGACGAATTAGTAAATAAATACGAAAATGATGATTATATGAATATGAGAACATTTAATTATATTGTAGGACAATTGCCAATTGTTTTAAATAATATTAAAACCGACCATGACCAGCGAACCCAAAGAATAGAAGATTTAACTGCAGATCAAGATATTTTTATTCAGTCATTCTTAATGATTAATCAATATTATTACTGCCAAACATCCGAAAAATTCTTTTTATACGATGGTTTGCATTTTAAAGTTATTAGTGAAGACGATGTAATTTGTCATATATTAAAAACAATAAGAAATGATAAACAATTGATGTGCTGGAAAGAAAGAACTCGCATATATATTATGAAAAAAATTAGAGAAAATAGCGTATTAAACTGTGTTCCAGAATCAGAAACTATTCAATTTGTTTTAGATTCATTATATCCCTTTGTCTTTTCCACAAAATCGGAAGCCAAATATTTTCTATGTATTTTGGGAGACTGCATTTTAAAGAAAAACACGGAATTAATCCATTTTTTAAATCAAAAATCAAAGAAATTTATTCGAGAATTGAATAGTATATGTCAATTATTAATAGGTACAAATTTATCAAATACAATAAAACATAAATATTATGAACACGATTATAATAATTGTAGATTATTAAATATAAATGACAGTATTTTATCAGATAATGTATGTAGTCATATATTAAATGAAGTCGCACTAGATTTAATATGTGTTGCATGTCATTATTCTATTCGATATAATAATTCGGATGAATATATATTACAATCATGTAATGATCCTTTTTTATCGGAAAAAATATTTTATTTAAAAAATACTACACAAACAACAGTGGTTTCACTTTTTGTAAATGATTACTTAAAACTTCAACGAGGAAATCGTAGTCGTTCTGTAAGTGGAGACCAAGAGGAAATTGCCGTATCAGAAATTGAACCACACCCGGCAACACAAATTACATGGAAAGATATGCAATATCTGTGGAAGCAATTTTTGGATTCTAAAGAATTACCGCAGATAATGTTTATGTCAACTTTAAAAACCAATCTCATTTCGCAATTATCTGAATATTATAGAGAATCGAATGATTCCTTTGTAAATATAACGTGTGTTCATTTGCCAATTATTCGCAGATTTTTATCTTTTTGGGAATCCAATATTACCGTGGATAAAGAAAAAGGAATGCAATTTGAAATAGGTGAAATTTGCAATTTAATAAAAAAATGGAATAAACCGGGGGAGGATAATCGTAATATAGGAGAAAAACAAATGTTGGATATGATATATTATTTTTATCCAAATATAGTAGTAGAAAATCAAAAATATATATATGATATATGTTGTAATTTATGGGATAAACATGGGGATATATTAACTATGATGAATAAAATAAAAGAAGAATTAAAAGAAAAACATAAAAAAATATTAAATAATCATGGAGAGTGTGAACCAATATTAACTATATGTAAAGCATATAAACAGTATTGTAAAATGGCGACGGAATATTATTCATCGCATGATAAAATAGTATCTAAATCATTTTTCGAGGAATATATAAAACAAAAATTTCAAGAATATATAATAGAAGATAATTGCATTTCCATCAAATGGTTATATTCTGGATATGAAATTTGTGATGCGTAATTGTATTTGTATTATAATTTATATATAATACAAATTAGAGTTTATTGTTTGGCATCGACTTGAGCATCAACTTTCTCTGGAGCAGTTTCCACTTTGGCGGGTGTGGCCGAATATTCAGAAAAAGATAAAGCACCTCCGCGCTTTTTGGCAGTACGTCTAGGAGTCTTCTTAACGTATCCAAATTTACCTTTTTTGGCATAATAACCGTACTTCTCGAGACGTTTTTCTTTCTTGGCAGTCTTATATTTTTTGACAGAAACAATTCTGTTATGTTTGTTCATTATTAAATCTTTTTTTGTGAGATTTCCTTCAGTTTTATAGGCAGTTTCGTTCCAAACTTGGATACGCGAACCGAATAATTCTTTATATTTTTTTCCGTTAATGTGATAATATTTGTCGGAACTTCTATGTGGGCGTTTCATCCTAAATATATATTATATGCATAGATATAAAATATATTGTTCAATAAAATAAAATAATGTTTATCCGATACAAATCCCAGAATAAATGTTAATAATATATACTATCTATAATTATAGAGTGTTGTATTTTCTGCTGTGGTTATTATTCTTTGATAAAATCTAAATTCATCTAAATAAATATTACCGAATGCAGTATTATCTTGTGCTCTTGCGAAATAATTAAATGTTTTGTTTGTATTTTTAGGATAATTTTTTCCTGTTTCGCTTGCGGTTGGAGTAGAATTACCATTTAAATAAATATTCCAAACACTTGTAGTTCCTGATGAATAAGACATAGTAATACAAACAAATGTCCAAGTTTGCGCAGGAATTGCCACATAAAGATTTCCTCTATTCACATTGTCATATCTAAGTGCCATTCCACTAGTAAAATTAAAATCGGTCATATCATAAAAAGATCCACTATCTGAAAAAGAAAATATTCTTGCATTTGGATCAATTGTAACTGGATAAACCCAAAATGTAATACTTGTTCCATTTGTAGTAAAATTAATAGTTTTATTTATTTTAGCAGTTTGACTTAATGCGTTATTGAAATAAATTGAACTAGTACCAACTTTATATGTTGAAGATGAAATAGTTGGAGTGTTTACCATCGATACATCGTATACTATTGTACCACTTGCTAAATTTGCAAGATTATTTCCAGATGCTGTAGCGCTATCAAATGAATAATATAATAGCAAGTTTGTTGAAGATATAGCATCATATCCATTTTGGAATAAAACTGCCGTTGCAGTTGAATTTGCCGAGGTTCCATAAGCATTTGTTGCATTTAAATTAATTGTATATGTAATTCCAGATGTTAAACCAGTTACACTAATAGGACTTGTCGTTGTTGTTCCGTTTGAAACAGTTGTTCCGTTATTTATCACCCAGTAATTATATCCTGATATCGGTAAATTACCCGTTGATGCGGTAAAAGGTATTGAAATAGATGTTGAACCTGTTGTTATTGTTCCTATTGTAGGAGGATTTGGAATCGTACCGTATGCCCCCATTCCATATTTATATATTGTTCCGGAAGAAATATGCCCAGGCACATTATTTCCATTATAAGGTAATAAATATACAGTATAACCAGTATTTGAACTTAAATCTGTAACAGTATAAGTATTTGCTGGATAGTTAAGAGTTGTTTTATATGAAGTTAAAAATACTTGAACTGTATTATAACTACCTGTAATATTTTGTATTGTTATAGTTGTATTGCCACTTTGTCCATATGAAGCACCCGTTATTTCTGATAATGTATATGCTCCAGCGCGAGTAATTCCATTGGGAATATTATTTCCATTTATCATAGAAATATCATAATAATACATTGTGTTTGGAGATAATCCAGTAACACTCAAATTTCCTATCACACTGGTTGTAGTAGATGATGGTGTATTATAATTATTTCCAGTACCAGTTAAAGCAATCGCGCTTCCATTTTGATAGGCATATACACTATTATATATTCCTGTCCAATTTATTGTCATAGAAGATGAAGTTAAATCAGTTGGGGCACTTGGACTTCCACTGGCTAATGTATATGCACCAACTCTACCAATATATTTACCAATCCCACTTACATTATTAAGCGAAACATCGTAAGCATACAAAGTATTGGTGCTTAATCCTGTATCATATACATTTCCATTTACAACGGATGACCCGCTTCCAGAAGAATAATTATTACCGGCACCTGCCGTAAAAGTTCCTCCGCCACTTGCTCGAGAAATAGAAACAGTACTATACGCACCTGACCAATTTAATCTTAATCCGGTAGCAGTTTGTCCATCGATTGCATTTAATGTTCCGGATGCCAAAGTATATGTGCTAACAACTAAATTGGCCCCGCTTACCAAATTTCCAGAAACACCGCCTAAATTATAAGGTAATAAATTATATGTGTAAAGTGTATTTGGTGAACTAACACTATTTGCAGAAAAATCATTATATGAATTTGTACTTGAAGTAAATGTAGAAAGAACAGTTCCTGAACCACTTCTATACACATTTACATTTGCATATGATCCAGTTACTCCAGATAAAACAACATTTCCACTTGCTGCTGAAATTGAATAACCCGTTAATTTTGACAAGGTATATCCACTGAAAGTTAAATTACCACTACTAGTAACATTACCTGCCACACCACTCGAGTTATAAGGTATTAAATTATATGTGTATAATGTATTTGGCGAACTGGTGCTATTTGCAATTATATCTGTATAGGTATTTCCACTTGAAGTGAACGAGGCAAGAACTGTTGCATTTGCTGATCGATATACATTTACGTTTGCATATGTTCCTGTAACGCCAGTTATAACCACATTACCAGTTCCAGCATTAAAATTATAACCAGTTAAATAAGAAAGTGTTCTTGTACTAACCGTTAAATTTGCTCCACTTACCAAATTTCCAGAAACGCCACCTAAATTATATGGTAATAAATTATATGTAAAAACTGTATTTGGAGAACTAATTGCATTGGAAATAATATCCGTATAGGAATCTCCACTAGAAATAAATGAGGAAAGAACATTGGCATTTCCAGAGCGATACACATTTACATTTCCATATGAACCAGTTACTCCAGATAAAACAACATTTCCACTTGTTGCTGAAATAGAATAACCTGTTAATTTTGACAAGGTATATCCACTAAAAGTTAAATTACCAGTACTAGTAACATTTCCTGAAATTCCACTTGAATTATATGGTATTAAATTATATGTGTATAATGTATTTGGCGAACTTGTGCTATTGGCAATTATATCTGTATAGGTATTTCCACTTGAAATGAACGAGGCGAGAACTGTTGCATTTGCCGATCGATATACATTTACGTTTGCATATGTTCCTGTAACGCCAGTTATAACCACATTACCTGTTCCAGCATTAAAATTATAACCAGTTAAATAAGAAAGTGTTCTAGTACTAACTGTTAAATTTGCACCAACAGTTCCATTTCCCGCCACTCCTTCTGAATTATATGGCAATAAATTATACGCAAAAAGTGTATTTGGCGAACCAATTGCATTAGCCAATATATCTGTATATGTATCACCACTTGCTGTTATTGCAGTTAAAATACTTCCAGATCGATACACATTTACATTTCCATAATACCCATTTATTCCAGATAAAATAACATTTCCACTTCCAGAATTAATAGAATATCCAGTTAAAAGAGAAAGAGTATATTTATTTCCAACAGAATAATTACCTCCAATAGTATTATGTCCGGCAACACCGGATTGATTATATGGTATAAGAGTATAACTATATGAATTATTTGGATTTAATCCGACCGAATCTGTATAACTAGATGTTCCACTTCCAATATTTCCAATATATGTGCCATTTTTATATATATCCACCTTTGAAAATCCATTTGTTCCAGAAATTCCACTCAAAGAAATACTTGAATATGTAGTTGTTCCAAATCCACCTGCCGATATAGATGCTAAGGTATAATGACTTTGTGCAATCAAATTACTGCTAACAGAATTTCCATTTTGCATAACATATGTATAATAATAATTTGTATTTGGAGATAATCCGGAATCAATAGCAATACCATTAACATCACCCCCTGGAGTAATCGATAAAGGATAATTTGTTGCACCACTGGATGAAACAGAAACCGTATTATCGCGAGTTATTGCAATCGTAGTATAATAACCATCCCATGTTAATTGAAGTGAAGTACTTGAAATATCAGTTACAGAATAAGAATTACCATATGCTAATGTATATCGTGATTGAGGCAATAATTGTGTTGCAACCACATTTCCATTATATAAAGTAATATCGTATGTATACATATTGTTTGGTATCAATCCAGTATCGATTGCATTTCCATAAACGAATCCTTGAGAACTGGAAGAAACAGAATAATTGTTTGACCCGACCTCGGAAACCAACGTTGCTGTATTTCGCATAACAATTGCATTACTGAAAGTTCCATTCCAGTTTACACGCAATGCCATTGCCGAAATATCACTGCAAACCAACGAATTTCCACCTGCCAAAGTATATCGTCCAATTCTTCCAACTGAATAGACATCTCCATCTGGGTTATTAACCGAAATATCATATGCATATAATTTATTTACAGCAAGTCCAATGTCTATTATATTTCCAACAACAGAATTCGCGTTATCTCCTCCAGGATAATAATTAGAAGTACCATTTTGAACGTTCAATGATCCGCCTCCAACTGCCCGTGAAATAATCACATTCGCATATGTTCCCGTCCAATTTACTTGTAAAGCATTTGTGGAAATATCGGAAATCGGACTAATTGCCGCATATGCGTAAGAATATTTATTTCTTTGAACAATATTTCCGACTGTATTATTACCCATAACCCCCAATTGGTTATAAGGCATAATATAATAACTAAATAGCGTATTTGGATATGACAAATTATTTGCCGACAAATCTGAAAGTGAGTCCCCACTTCCGAATATATTTCCCAAATAAATATTTCCTCCTATAGAATTGCTATATACATCACATGATGTATAATTTCCCGATATTCCAGATATAATTATATTTGATGTCGATGCCGAAACCTCCACATTACTAATAATAGAAAGAGTGCATGTATTTCCTACTATAAATTGGGAATTATACGTATCACTTCCTGGTACATTATTTCCATTATATGGCAATAAACTATAATTATATTGCGTATTTGGTAAAAGAGTTTCCGCGTCTGTTATAGATGTTGCATTTCCGGCATATTGAGAAGTGGAAAGAGTATTATTATACAATTCAATATTTGCATATCCATTGCCATTTGCCACTATATTTGTAATATTAATAGACGTAGAAGTAATTGTTCCAAATCCGGCAGATGCAATAGATGCCAAAGTATACGCACCAACTCTTGCCAAAGAAATAGAAGTAGATTCTCTATTATATAAAAGTGTGTCATAATAATACATGGTATTTGGCGTTAATCCGTCAGAAACTACATTACCAATCACATTTCCATCCTCATTTCCGGAAGTAAAATAATTATTTCCCCCTGTTTCAGAAACAATTGTGGTTCCATTTAATAAAATACTGGCAGTTGAATATATTCCATACCAATTTAATTTCATGGACGTAGAAGTTATATCACTAATTGGTAATATATTTCCATCGGCAAGAGACGTAAAACTCAAACTATAATAATTTGTTCCAGATGGAGAAGATGGAAATCCAATTGAATTGATCGGATAAACAGAGAAAGAATATGTTTGATTTGGTAAAAATCCAGAATAAGATTGAGATATGGAATTTTCTCCGAAAAGACGATTTCCAGTAAGAGGAGTAATGCCGACATTGGGAGTATATGTAACAAAAACATTGCTGAAAATTCCCGAAATATCCAACATAGATGTATATGCAGTAATATCTCTGAAACTTGCATTGTTTATTGTTCCTTCAGATGCAATTAAATATGAATAATAGGCGTTTTGAGAACCATTTCCGACCTTATTTTCAAAATTATATGGTAAAAGTTTGTAAGTATAATTTGTTCCCGCCCCACCCACAGTAGTATCCGTAAAACTATCGACTTCACTATATAGTGTTGCATATAATAATCCACCGGTATCTTGTCTATAAATTTCCACTTTCGAATATCCATTGTCCCCCACTACATTTCCTATAAAAATTCCCACGGATTCAATATTCGAAATATTTGCTGATATAATTGAGGCATATGTACTTATAGATGAATTTAATCTTGTATCAGGACTTTCATTACCGGGCGAATTATATGTAGTGCTATATGGTAATAAATATAAAGGGAACCCCGTATTTCCGGGAATACTTCCACTATATGCTGTATATGTATCTGTAGATGTATTTAAGGTTGCCAATAAATTTCCTCCCATAGATGCATCATATATTTCCACTTTTCCGAATCCGTTTGTCGCTACCACATTACCAACAATAATACTATTTGCAAGGATATTTACAGAAACATCGACAATGGAACATAAAGTTGCCATATATTCTCGGGTTAAATTTGTATAAATTCCATTTGCATTTACCATAGAAATATCGTAATAATATTCTGTATTGGGCACAAGTCCACTATCTATTACATATCCATTAACGCTTGATTGAGGATAAGGCGATGTTGTATTTGATTCCCCAATAATATTTCCCGAAAAATCTTCCCCATTTCTATAAATAGATAAACTCGAGTATGTTCCTACCCAATATGCCTGTATAGATGAACTACTTAAAGCAATCGGTGTAATACTTAATCCACTAGACAATGTATATCGATTAATTTGAGGAATCGCACTTGCCGTTCCATTTCCATTAATAAATGAAATATCATATGTATATTGTGTATTTGGAGAAAGTCCCTCGTCAATACAATTACCAAAAATGGACGTTTGAGGCGAAAAACTATTGGGATAATTATTACCAGAAGAATCTACAACAGACACGTTTCCATTTCTTGTTACTGTTATAGAACTATATATTCCAGACCAATTTATTTGCAATGCATTTGAAGATATATCGCCAAATGATAAAGATGACCCGGATCCCAATGTATATCTACTTTGACGAGATAATCCAGTTTGTATTCCGTCCATATTCACAAATGATATGTCATACGAATAAAGGGTGTTTATATTTAATCCAATATCTGTAGCATATCCTATCATAAAATTAGAGGGAGTTATATCGGCAATTAAATAATATTCTGAATCACCCCCATACGTGAATGTTCCTCCAACCCGTTCAATTAAAACATTTCCGTATGTGCCTTCCCAATTTATTTGCAATGCATTCGATGAAATATCTGTGAGGGTAAGAGATTGTCCACTAGATAATGTGTATATAGATTTCATTGCCGTTTCATTCAAATTCGCATTTCCAGCCAATCCAGAGTAATTATATGGCAATAAATTATACGTATATTGCATATTTGGCGAAGACGCACTCAAATCAATTATTATATCAGAAGAGGAAAGTATATTTCCTATTTCAACTCCCGGTAAATCACTGCGATATACAAAGACGTTTGTATAATCATTTATTCCAGTAACACCATATATAGATATTCCTGAGGGAGATAAGGCGACTGCCGAAATATCCGATAGTTCACATAATGTATATTTGGAATCAATGAAATATTTATTATTATATGTCATATGACCGCCTACCGAATTATTATTAAAAGGCATAATCCAATAATTGTAGAGATTGTTTGGTAATAAACCTTGCCCTCCGCTGTTATCAGTATATGATGCGTTTGGTCCATTAACAGACGCTACTAACTGCAATGAAGAATTTCCGCCATCTCCTCTATAAAAATTTATTGACGAATAACCATTTATACTTTCAATACTATCCATGGAAATATAACGAGAATGTATTTCAGTTAATCCGGATGCCGTTATTTCACACAAAGTACATGTATTTCCCGCAATCTTATAGACATTTCCGACATTTTGATGACCAGATATACCAACCGAATTTTTTGGCAATAATCCATAAACATAATTTGTATTTGGAGATAATCCAGAATCTGTTATATTACCAGATATTCCTTTATCAATAACGGTTAATAAATCCACACCATTTGACGCATATCTATAGAGTTGAATATTACTATATCCATTTTCTGCAGAAATTGGGTCTATAGATATTTGACTCGATGAAAAATTAACAGGATCGCCATAGGAAACATCTGTTATATTACATAATGTTATCACATTTCCAGAATTAATATATTTATTTCCCGGATAAATATGCCCCGAAATATCTTGCGAATTATATGGCAATAATTGGATAGAATATTCTTTATTGCTTTGTAACCCAACAATATTACAATTATTATCCGACCTAGAAATAAAAGAATTTCCTCCTATTCCCAAATTTTCATCTATTGCAAATACATTTACACTATTATAACCATTTTGTGCAGTTATATTTGTCACCAATATAGTTGAATTCGTATACGTTCCAATAGTAATACTACTAATTTCACACAACGTATATGTATTTCCTATTTCAAACAAATTTCCAGAAGTAATATGTCCCGCCACTAAATTTCCATTATATGGTAATATTTTCATAGAATAATAACTATTTGGCGATAGTCCCGTGACATTATATGTATTTCCTGTTATTCCAGTATTTTCCGAAATTATTCCCCCCGAAATATCGTATGCTGAAATGGATATCCTCGAATATCCATTTATTCCAGATATATCTTGAATATAAATGCTAATCGAAGATAAATTTCCGAAATTAGCACCTGCCAATTCACATAAAGTATAACGACTTTGACGATTTAATCCAATAGAATTTCCTATTTGATTATTCAAAGAGATATCATAAGAATAAAGTGTATTTGGGGAAAGACCCGAATCCGTTATATTTCCATATACCAAACTTTGAGGAGAAGATGAAATAGAATAATTGTTTGAATTTCCAAGAATTAAGTTGGCCGACCTGCCAACTCCCGAGACAATTGCATTGGAATATATACCTGACCAATTTACCAATAAACTAGAATTGGTTTCATTTGATGCCAAAATCGATGTACCTGATGCCGATGTATATATATTCGATAAAACCAAATTCGCGCCCATTTGAGGTGTAGTATTTCCGTTAAAAGGAACAAGCGTATAATAATATGAAGAATTTGGCGATATTCCGGTGGAATCAATTCCAGAAGTATTTGGATACCCTACTGAAAGAGTCGCGGTTATATTCTCGTTTCTATAACCTTCTACTGTGTTATAACTTCCGTCTATTAGTCTAACTTCTATACTATTTTGTGTAATATTCCCATAGACGGCACTTCTTAATGTGGGAAGAGTAGATATAGTTCCTGCCGAAAATATGTATCCATAACTGGTTTCGTTATTATAAGGAATTAAATTAATCGTATAATTTTTATTTTCCAATAATCCAGTAATAGTATATGACGTCGAATTAAATGAAAAATCCACAGTAGATCCTCCAAAAGATGGAACTGCATTTCCAATAATATATGTATATGCACCAGAAATATTTGTTACTTCAATGGATGACGTAGTTAAATTTCCAAAAGATGAACTATAAATTGTTGGAAGTGTAACATAAGCAATAGAATTTCCTACCAAATAACTGTACCCGTCGGCATTATACATAGTCATTGTGTAAAAATATGAGGTTCCTGGTTGTAAATTTGTGTCAATTATATAACCATTTACATTTTGCGTTGGAGAATTGGAATTAGGGTAATTTCTAACGTCGGTAGATAAATTAATATTTCCAAATCCGGAATTGCGAATTACTGTCATATTTGTATAATATCCTGTCCATGAAATCTTGGCAGAAGTGTTAGTTACTCCAACTACGGAAGTAACATTTCCGAAAGATTTTGTGTTGATACTAGATAAATCATAAAAGAGACCACCATTTCCCACAAAATTATATGGAGTTAAAGAATAAGAATATGCATTATTTGGTAATACTGTATTATCCGTATAGGATCTGTCCGGAAAATAAATTGTACCTGTCGTCCCATCATTTCTTGTAATAATAACATTAGTATATGATCCAGAAATATCTATCGTTACCGATGAACTAGATATATCTATATATGTTGCTGAATATAATAATGGTTTTGTATATATAGTTCCCAAATTAATAGGCGCACCGGCAATTCCAGTTTCAGTATAAGGCGTTAAAATATAATTATAACTAGTATCTGGAAAAAGACCAGTATCAGAAATAGAACTATCAGGGTAATTCACGGTTAGTGTATTCGAGGGAATTCCACCGCCTGTTCTCAAAATATTCACATATTTAAAACTTCCTGTGATGTTTATTATTGTAATTGAGTAAGGTTCGATAAGTCCTATAGATGTGCCGGTAAGAGATGGCAATGAATATATTGGTCCTGCCAAATAAGTGTTGCCTACAATATCAGTATCACCATATGGAATAAATTCATAATTATAGGATATATCCGGTTGAATAAAATTATTATCAAGATAAGATACCGTTGGCCAAAAAACAGTAGTACTTGTGCTTACTCCAGACAAATTTGATTTATTAATAATAACATATTGATATTTTCCGGATAAATCAAAACTAATAGAACTGGTAGTTGCATTTGCAAATGTGGCTGTAACTTTTGGTAAAGTGTATATAGATTTCGCAAACGCATTTGATGAAATATCGTTATAATTATACGGTATTAAATTATATGTATATTCTGTATTTGGTGTTAATGCAGCGGGGTCAATATAATTATCCACATAAATAGAATTACTGGTATATTGTCCCTCTACCCCTCCACTTCGTTGATATGTGAAAAATTTATAATTTCCTATAACTGAATTTGCGGTTATTTGCGAATCTGTACTGTTTAATTGAACCGATGTAATTTTTCCAAGAGTATAAATAGAATTTGAAAACGTAAAACTATTATAACTTACATCATTCCTATTATAAGGGGTAATTGTATAATTATATTCAGTATTTGGTAAAAGGGATGTAATATCGGTTCCACTTCCATCTGTTTGATAAATAGAAAAATTACTTCCGTTATCTGTTCGATTTACAATACAATAATAATATGATGAATTCGGGTTTATTGATATTCCAATTGAATTTGTTCCAATATTGGTTATGTTGGCACCAGTTATTTCAGGAAGAGTATATATAGTTCCATCTCCACCCCCTCCATTTAAAATGGTAGTCGTACTTCCCGACGCATCATCTATATTATATGGAATAATTGTATACGTATATTGCGTATTTTTTGATAGAATGGTTGGATCAACAAAAGAATTTCCAGTTATATATCCACTTGTATATGTTCCCTCTATTCCGCCTATACGAGTATAAGTAAATTTGGTATAATATCCAGAAACATTTTGAACGGAAAGTGTTTGCGGAATTGTAGGAACAGAATATGTGGCCGAAATAATAGAAGGTAATGTATTGGCAACTACATTACTTAAAACAGTAGGATATGAATTACCATTATAAAGTGTAATTTTATATGTATAACTACTATTTGGAGTGAGACCAATATCCGTTACATTTCCAATAACAGTAGATGTCCATGAACTAGATCCATTTATATAGTTATTTGTTATATTTCCCGCATTTCGAACTTGAATTCCGGGAGGATAACGCAAAACGATCGCATTGGCATATATTCCCGACCAATTTATCAAAACACTATTAGTTGTTATATTTGTTACTGGCAATGAATTACCTACGGCATCTGTGTATATGTATCCAATATTATATGTTTGACCAGAAATGTCGGAAGAATTATATGGAATTAAAGAATAATTATAACTAGTATCGGGGACTAATCCGGAAATATCGGTATAACTATTTTCGGGAGAATCAATTCGAAAAGTGGTTGACCCATATTGACCTCCTGTTCTCGATATAATAATATATGAATAATTTCCAGTAATTGCTGTTAATGTAATTGATGTGCTAGTATGACCATCGAAACTGGCAGATGTTACTGTAGGAAGAGTAAGTGCGGTTTGATTTTGTAAAGAATTTGCCAATCCATTTCCATTATATAATGAAATAGAATATGTGTATAATGTATTGGCCAAAAGTCCAGTGTCGGTTACGTACCCCGTTACATTTGATCCAATTGATTGCGAATTGGGGAAATTTTGTCCACTTCCACTCACGGTTACATTTCCGGGATTTCTTATAATACCAATTGTACTATATGTTCCTGTCCAATTTATTCTACAACTATTTGCAGTAATATTTGTAGTTCCCGAAGAAATTCCATTACCTAACGTATATTTGCTTCCCAATGAAACCAAATTTCCGGAAATATCCGATGCGTTATAAGGAATTAAATCATAAGAATATAAACTATTATATGATAATCCGGAGTCAACTCCCGATGTGGCAGGATAATTAATTGCGAAAGAAACATCTGAAAATCCCACACGTTTGCGAATAGCATATATATAGGAATAATTGCCTACAATATTTGCTATTTGAATAGATGAATCTGTAATAGTGCCAAATTGTGCGTTGGTAATTTGCCCAAGAGTATAAATATTTCCAAGAGAATATGTATTCCCACCGATGTTGGCTGAATTATATGGAATAATAGAATAATTATATTGGTTGTTTGAATTTAATCCTCCATCAATGACGGAAGAAATCGCCCCCGAAACACTTATAATATTTCCATCATTTCTAATCAAAGAAACATAGGAATAATTTCCCGATAAATCTTTAATTTCAACCGAATTAGCTGTAATATTTCCATAAGAATAAGAAATCATGTTTCCAGACGTTGTATTTCCAAACAAAGTTCCTGCAGTAATTGTTTTTGTGATATTATTTCCATTATACATTATAATATTATATAAATATTGTGTATTAGAGATTAATCCTACGTCAACTACATTACCTGTTACTAATTCCCCAGGTGATGCCGAATTAAAATAATTTGTTCCCGATAAATTATTTCCCAATAATATATTTCCATTCGGTGTTTGTCTTTCAACATTTACTGACGTATAATATCCATTCCATATTATTTCCAAAGAGGATTCGCTAATTGTTTTACAATTAATAGGAGTTCCGCTAGAATCAGTATATATTTCGCCCAATTCAAACAACCCCCCAGAAACATCGACCAAATTGAAAGGAAGTAATTTATAAACGTAAGCAGTATTTGGAATTAATCCTACCGAATCAACAAATTCCGTATTTAATCCAATTATAGTGTACGATGCATCTAGTGCCGAATTTTTATATCTATAAATTTTTAAACTAGAATATGCACCCGAAATAGCAGATATTTTAATAGAATAATCAGTTATTTGCGAATAATTGGCACCATATATAGCAGGTAAAGTATAGGTATATCCCAAACCTGTGTATATTACTCCCTCCAAAAAATAAGAATTATTTACTAATGCATAAGGATAAATAGTATATGTATATTTGGAATTGGCCGATAAATCGGTATCTGTAAAAGATGTTATATTTATGTTGGATATATCAAATCTAGTAAAACTACCAGTTTCCGGTATTCTAATAATTGAATATTTATCATAATAACCGCTAATATCTGATATAGTAATTTGATTTGTTTGAATAGAGGAGAATCGAGCATTAGTAATGATTGTCTTTGTTCTTCCAATTAAATTATTATTTAAAATATATGGGACTCCTTCGGCATTGTATAGAGTGATTGTATAAGAATATTCTTGATTATATGATAATCCTGTGTCTGTAATATATCCGTTAACGTTTGTACGAGATGAAGTGGATAGAGGATAATTTGCAGAAGCGTCATTCGGAGATAATATTCCTTGAGAATTTCTCGATATGGAGACTTGGGAATATATTCCCCGCCAATTAATTCTTATGGAATTTCCTGTCTCTTCGGAAGTAAATGATGAGGTTCCCGATGCCAAAGTATATTTGGGTTCAGTAGTAAAACTATTTCCAGCAATATTATCGGAATTAAAAGGTATCAAATAATAAAAATATGGAGTATTTGCAGATAATCCGGATATGGTTCGTCCAGCAGAAAAATCATAATTAAATAAAAATACATTTCCGCTATTATATACATTTACACTGGAAAAACTGCCCGAAATATTTAGTGTCAAATTGGTCGCGAATACATTGGAAAAAGTGGAGGAATCTATATTTGCAAGAGTATATTTTGTTATTATTACAGGTATAGAATTACCATCTGAATTATTAACTACAAGAGAAATGGTATATGGTTTGTTTGAAATAAGTCCAGATATTCTATATGAAGTATTTGTTGTTTGATATATAGTAGGACTTCCTCCAGAAATATCGGCGCGAATAATACTAATAATATAATAGTCGACTGTTTGAGGCGGAGGAGTATATGTTAAGTCAAAATAAAATATTCCTGATTGAACTCCAGGTAAAATTACAATATCAGAAGGTTGATTTGGAATTTGCGTAGTTTTAACAGTTAATATATTGCTGAATTCAGAAACACCAAACGCATTAGTTGCTTTTACGCCAATAGAATAAGTCAAATTTTGTGTTAATCCATCTATTTGATATGAATATATATTTCCGGATAAATCAACCCTGCGTATTAATGTACTTCCATAATAAACATATACTGTATAATAATCAATTGGTTGTATTGGAGGATCATATTGTATAGTAATATAGGTGTTTGCTTTGTCAATATAAATTAAATTTGTAGGTGGATCGGGAGGATTTAAAGTAGTAGCTTCCAAATATAATGTAGTAGTTTTTCCGTAAAATGTGGTGGCCGATAATGTAATATTATAGGGTGTTTCTGGTGTAAGTCCAGTGATTCTATAATTTGTTTGACTTTTATATTGAAAATCTTTTCTAAACGTTTTATCTAGAGATTCAATTACCAAATAATATGTAATAAATGGTTCATTTGTAGCAGTATATTCAATATCAATGGTGGTTTTTTTGGCATCCGTTATCCGTAAATTTGATATTATATCTCCTTCCGTGTATGTAATAGTTAAAGACCCGTTAGTTGCTAGGTTATTGCTTAAATTTGAATAACGTTGACTATTTGTATATGATGTATTATTCATTTCATTTATAGATTGTTTATATACTGGGTCTTTTCCACGGCGAACATTATTACTGAACATACTATTTTTTAAATTATGGTTTGATGTTCCCGACATTAAAATGTTCTAATAATAGTATATAATATAGATTACATTATTATATATTATTTTTTCCATAACATATTACGCCTTTATAATAAAACAGAAACGTTAATATCCATTATTGAGGTTCTCTCATATTTGGCACAAAACTAGAATAAACATTATTGATAACCCTCCTAAATGGTAACATAAAATACTAAAATAAAAATATTATAATATAATACAATAATTATGACATAAATTAACGTCTATTCTGGGATTTGTCCTATATATAGGACAAATCCCAGAATAGCGTATATGCTAGTTCTACTATGTATTTTGATACATACTAGAATAGACATTAATATATAACAGAATATCATATACGATATTCTAGTTTTGTCCCAAATATGGGACAAAACCCAGAATAGACGTTAAATCTTTTATTTGCACTAACTTTTGCGGTGTTGTGTAATTTGACATATCTATAAACTGTTTTATAATATCGTTATTTTCCATAGTAAAATCAGTGTCAAGCAAAGATGAATATAAATCTATATTTGGGTGCTTCCCACTAATATAATATTTTTGAAAAAATTTTAATTTTCCAAATGAAAAATCAATTTTATTTAATTTAATATTATTTTTTTTTGTCCAAAATCCAGTTGAATTAATATTGCTATTTAAAAGTCCATTTGCATTATATAAATAAATACTATGACTCCATAATTCATCATTTTTATTATTAAAAGTAAAAATATGAGACTGAGAATGAGAATGAGAATGATAATGTTTTGTTGGAATAAATAATCTATTATTATAAATATTATGAGAATACCCAAATGGATGATACGTTTTTTTTTCATTATCATTTAATTTACAAATAATAAAACCAAAATTAGAATTACAATATTCTTTTTTTAATAATTTTTCACAACCAGAACTTAATTCAAAAACGGTTGAATCTACTTTTTTTAAATCTGCAAAAGTTGGAGCAACAGATACTTGATAACTTCCAACTGAAATCACTTTCAATGTATTGCGAGAATTTATCACGGTTTGTTTACTATCATTTATACTTCTTGTTACTGAATTATTATTATTTATAATCATATTATTACAATCAATAAAAATATTGGAATAATTTGTTAAATCATGAAATAAAATAGTATTTGGGTTTAACACTGGTAATATCATTGCATTTTTTTCACATAAATTAATTACTGTATTTGAATATACAATCAATTGTCTGGTTTTTGTTGTATCTACAGCTACTAAAATTTTTGTATCTGCCACATCTTGTATTGGTTTACTAATAATACACATAATAATATAATATAATATTGTAATAATCTTTATATAATTATAAAATATTATAATCTATTCGGGGGTTTGTCCCAGATATAATATTTTTGTTTTTTTTTCAATAAAATTGAATTACAAAAATCGGTTTAAAGACTATTTCCCCCATATATTATATTATTATTTATTATTAATATCATCATCACTTTAATCTATTTTAATCTATATCAAAATGTCAGCATCTTCATCTAGTAACGATTTACTTGCTCTATCTCAACAATACCAAAAGAAAACCGATAAACAGCATATTTTGGATAATCCAGATACCTATATTGGTTCCGTTGAAAATGTCGACGCCGAAATGTGGGTTTTCGATGACCAAACAAATAAAATCGCCTTAAAACATATTGAATATATTCCTGGATTATATAAATTATTTGATGAGGGTATTGTAAATTGCAGAGATCATATTGTTCGCATGATGCATTCGCCACTTTTAGATAAGAAATTTGTTACATATATCGATACGACTATTTCCGAGGACGGTATGATTACGATGGAAAATGACGGCAATGGTATTGATGTTGCCAAACATCCCGAATATGACGTTTGGATTCCGGAAATGATTTTTGGACAGTTGCGTACTTCCACTAATTATAATAAGGATGAAAAGCGCATTGTTGGCGGTAAAAATGGATTCGGATTCAAATTAGTTTTGATTTGGTCAACTTATGGTCGAGTGGAAACAATTGATCATATTCGCGGTTTGAAATATGTGCAGGAATTTTATAATAATTTGGATGATATTCGTCCTCCGGTTATTACGAAAGTAAAATCCACTAAACCATATACGAAGGTGTCATTTCGTCCAGATTATGCCCGCTTGGGAGTAAATGGATTGACTTCTGATATGATGAGTTTATTGAAGAAGCGCGTATATGATATTGCGGCAGTATCTGACCATAGTGTTAAGAAGGTGAAAGTATCATACAATAACGCCGTTATTCCGGTGAAGAATTTCCAACAATATATTGATATGTATATTGGCGGAAAAGACGATTCAAAGCGTGTATATGAACAAAGCGACGAACGCTGGGAATATGCTGTGGCGTTATCACCTACACATGAATTCGTCCAGATTTCATTTGTAAATGGTATTGCGACATTCAAGGGTGGAAAGCATGTGGATTATATCACCGGTCAAATAACTCGTAAATTATGTGATTATATCGAAAAGAAAAAGAAAGTAAAAGTAAATCCTTCCGCCATCAAAGAACAACTCATCTTATTTTTAAGATGCGATATTGAAAATCCGGCATTCGATAGTCAAACCAAGGATTATATGAATACTCCATCCTCCAAATTTGGTTCCACATGTTCAGTAAGTGACGCTTTTATTGAAAAGGTGGCCAAAATGGGTGTAATGGATTTGGCGTGCTCCTTAACTGAAGCCAAGGAAAATAAAATGGCCAAAAAGACGGATGGTGCCAAGGTGAAAAATATTCGCGGTATTGCTAATTTCATCGATGCCAATAATAGTGGAACTACTCAATCAAAAGATTGTATTCTGATTTTGTGCGAAGGATTGAGTGCTTTATCCGGCATTGTTTCTGGATTATCGAGTGAGGACCGTAATACAATTGGCATTTATCCCTTAAAAGGAAAATTGCTGAATGTTCGCGGTGAAACCACAAAGAAAATCTCGGAAAACAAGGAAATCACCGATATTAAGAAAATTCTTGGATTGGAATCCGGTCGCGAATATAATACAATGGAAGAAGTATATTCTAGTTTACGTTATGGTAAGATTATGTTTATGACGGATCAAGATTTAGATGGTAGTCATATTAAGGGATTATGTATTAATCTCTTCCATAGCGAATGGAAGTCTCTTTTGAAAATTCCCGGATTCATTTCCTTTATGAATACTCCTATTTTGCGTGCGAAAAAGGGTGCTCAGACATTATTATTTTATAATGAGGGCGAGTATAACGTATGGAAAGAAACTTTGGGCGAAAGAGGAACTGCTGGATGGACCATTAAATATTTTAAGGGTTTAGGTACTTCCACTGCTGTTGAATTCAAGGAATATTTTGCCAATAAGAAAATTGTCGATTTCGTTTATAGTGAGGAAAGTGACGATTCTGTCGATAAAATATTCAATAAGAAGCGCGCAAATGATCGCAAAGATTGGTTAGAGAATTATAATAAAACCGCGTTTTTGGATACATCTAGACCACGTGTCCGATACGAAGAATTTATTGATAATGAATTGATTCATTTCAGTACATATGATTGTGCCCGTTCTATTCCGAATATGGTAGATGGTCTTAAAATCTCTTTGCGAAAAATCTTGTTTAGTGCATTTAAACGTAGATTGACTTCGGAAATAAAGGTGGCGCAGTTTTCTGGTTATGTTTCTGAACATTCATCGTATCATCATGGTGAGGCGTCATTAAATGGAGCAATAGTAAATATGGCACAAACATTCGTAGGTTCCAATAATATTAATTTGTTGCTTCCTAATGGTCAATTTGGTACCCGATTACAAGGAGGCAAGGATAGTGCAAGTGAAAGATATATATTTACTTTGCTGAATCCTCTTACGCGTTATATTTTCCCGGAACAGGATGACCGTGTTCTTAATTATTTGAATGATGATGGTACTATGGTTGAACCTGAATATTATGTTCCTATTATTCCATTTGCACTTGTAAATGGAATTTCGGGAATTGGCACGGGATTCTCTTGCGATATTCCCTCATATAATCCATTGGAAATTATTCATTATTTGAAGGCGAAATTATCTCCCGCCAAATATGGCAATTTAAATGTCTCCGATTTCTTACCATTCTATGAGGGATTCAAGGGAACGGTGGAAAAAGTCGAGGAAAATAAATATATTGTTCGCGGAAGATATGAGAAAATCGCGGAGGATAAAATTCGCATTACTGAATTGCCTATTGGAACATGGACAATGCCCTATATTGAATTTTTGGAGGAATTGATGGATGGAAGTGTGGATAAGAATGGAAAGAAAATCGCGCCGGTTATTAAGGATTTCGTTTCTGTTTGTACCGAAGTGAAAGTGGATATAACAGTGGTATTTCCGAAGGGAAAATTGGCGGAATTAGAGAGTAATCCTGGCGATATTGAAAAACTATTGAAATTGAAGACCTCCATTAGTTCGACAAATATGCATATGTTTAATTCGGAATTTAAATTGCATAAATATACCAATGTTTTGGATATCATAGATGACCATTATAAGGTTCGAATGGATACGTATGGAAAGCGTAAGGAATATTTGGTGAATGAAATGCGTCAATTATTGGTGAAATTATCGAATCGTGCAAGATATATTTTGATGACATTGGAAGGAAAGGTGGATTTAAGAAGAAAGAATGCTTCTCAGGTGACTGAATTATTGGAATCGAATGGATTTGATAAGATTGAGGGAGAATATAAATATTTGACGAAGATGCCTATGGATTCAGTTACGAATGAAAACGTTGCTAGCATATTGAAGGAAAAAGAGGATACTGAAAAGGAATTGGAAATATTAGTGGGAACATCATTATCGGATATGTGGTTGAATGAATTGGAGGTGTTAGAGAGTGAATATTTAAAATATAAAAATGGACGTGAAAATATACAAAATGAAAATGGAGAGAAAAAAGTGAAGACTGTTAAGAAAATTACTGTGAAAAAATAAAAAATAAAAAATAAAAAATAAAAAAAATAAAAACGTAGAATAGTTTATATGTAAATTATGTATATAAAATATGTATAAAATGTATATTTGTATATATTTTTTTCATATATTATGGTTATAATATATGAATGTCATATACGCTATTCTAGTTATGTCCCATATCTGATACAAAATCCAGAATAGACGTGAAATCTTATTTTTTTGATTTTTTTGATTTTCTGTAGGAGCGAGTGTTAATTTTTTTTGTTTTTTTTTGGGTTCTTTTTCCACCTGTAGTATCATTATTAGAGTTTTTAGGTTTTCTAATCTTATTATATAGGTAATCAAATGCATTGTATGTACTTTGAGAAATCTTCGCTATATAATGCTCAGGACGCTTAAATTTAAAACGCGCTTTTTTAGAAGGAGAACTAGGAGAAGAACTACGAGGAGAACTATTTTGATTAGATGTATTATTATTTTCATTTTCAGTAGTAGCATCAATCGGGGTTATATTCGCACTATCTATTTTCTTGCCAAAAATTGTATTTTCAATTTTTTTATCAAAGTTGCATTTTGTATAAAGTATTGTATCTTCTATTATTGTATCATTCTTGTCAATTAACCCAAAAACTAAAATATGAGAATCTTTGTTATTTGAATTTTTTTCTCTATCTTCTAATCTTGTTTTTCTTTCTGTTATTTCATATCCATTTATATTTTTAAAAAAATCAGATTCCTTAATATTATCTGTATCATTATCATTTATATTTGTATCAATATCATTTAAAATATTTACTTGATTAATATAATCTTTCTTTAAATTAAAAAATTCTTCACTATATACATACCATGGTTCAAACATAACATAATTTATTTTTACTGGGGATTGTATTTCAAACCATGCCATAAACATTTTATTATGAATTTTAGTAGTTATATCAATTTTATCATCTGCAGTTTTATTAATATTTCCCTTGTTGGTAAATGAAAAATCATCTTTAAAATTATTAGTAAAATTGTCTTTTTCAAATGTATTATTTTCCATATATTCATTTATATCTGGCAATGCATTTCTTATATAATTTTCCAATTCATCATCATTATTATTATTATTGTTATTTTGTCCATTACTCATATTTTTTATATATTTTATTTATATCTTATACATAATACAAATAAAATAATACTTGCTAAAACCACGGTTTCAATTCCAATTGTTTATATTGTCTATCATGAGGCAACTCTCTTTCTAAAGGTACTGCCAACATACTCTGGTCCTCTCTATATTTAACATATCCAACTGCCTCATTATATGTTGCCGGAACTGCATAATCCCAAACCAATTTATTCAATCTCTCAATTTGCCCAGTAATATCCGTAGGGTAATGTTCGACAAACTGCAAATAAATGCTTCTCATAATTATTTTCAAAGTATCAATATTGGGAACTCCAACGACGAATTTATTTCCCGACATGGAATAAACCCCCGCGCGAATTCCATTCTGTAAAATCTGAATATTTTCGGCCGAGAAATAAGCGTCAGACAATTGATTATTTTCCCAAACGCCAACCATAGCATCGCTATATGCAGATGCTTTATTTTTAGAAGCAATTCGCTCCTGCATCGAAAAAATAACTGTGGGATCTGGTTGTGATATTATATCTACTCTTCCATTAAATTTATCTAAATTCAAAATATTATTTGGACTATCAATAACTTCTGGTCGTATTTTTTGGTATGACATTTATAATCTAAAACGAGAAATAAATTTAGCACAAAGACCTTATATTTGTATTTTTTTATATTTTTATATAATATATAAAATGGAGAGTTTTCACATAATAGTTTTAACTATAGCAGTTATAATTTTAATTTTAGTATTAACTGTAATAGGAATTATGATGACAAATAAAACATATGATAGTTCAGTATTCCCACCCTCAACAAATAGTTGTCCTGATTATTGGACTGCAACTAGTACAAATGGCGAATGTTCAATTGGAAGTGTAAATAAAGGAAATCAAACAGGTAGTCGTTTTGATATTGAAAATCCAAGAAATACACCTGGATATTCTACCGGAAAAGTTAATTTCAGTCATCAAAATTGGTCAAGTAATGGTGGTACTGCTTTATGTAATCAAAAAGACTGGGCCATTAAATATGGAATTAGTTGGGACGGGGTGGCCAACTACAATGGTTGCAAATAATTTTTCATATTTATTATAAGTAAAAATAAATACGAAAACATAAAAATCTATTTATTCGCTGTAACATAATGTATTACTTTCGGCGGTTTTCCAATATTATATTCACTCTTAAATAAACTTGCATATCTTTGAAATAAGGTATATATCGGCATTTTTTTCTTCCCCGATTTTTTCTCGCCATCTTCTCCTTCAGCAGTTTCGACAGGCACCTCTTCACCTTCCTCTCCCCCGGTTGTGGTCGATGTACTAATCATCTCCATAATTTCATATTTCAAATCCCGCAAATTTTTAATTTCTGGTATTAATTCTTTCACCTGTAATTCAATCGCCATTTTCAATAAATCTCTATTATCAGTTTTCTCATACTGTTCCACCAAATCTTTTATCGCGCCAGCAAGTTCATAAACTCGTATATGCTTACGCTTAATTAATTCCTCTTTAATTTCGTCTTTATATAAATTATTATTTCTCTCTAAACAGTCTTTATAATCATTGTTATAAAAAGTAAATTCCTCGATTTGCTTTTTAAATTTGGCAACCGCATCTTTGTCCGTTTCATATCCAAAAATAGTATTTAATTTCTCCTGAATAATTTTGGAGGTAATCGCATTAATTCTTTCATGTTCCGTCGCAATAGCAAAATGATTTGAGCAAAATTTCCCCGCGTGAATTTCGATTTTTAAATTGCAAGGATTTGTTTTATTTCCACAATAAGCGTAATATGTGTTTTCCTTTTTATCAAAAATAGTTCCGCCCGTTTTTTTGCATTGAATACAAATTCCCTGATATTCGGCCAATAATCTCTTCTTCTGTTTTTTCGAAATATTTTCCTTTTCGAAAATTTTCTTCTTATTTTTATAGGATTTGTTTTCATATTCGGCTTTCAATTTAAAATAATTGTCCAATGCATCCATATATTCAATTCGGTCTTCCATATCTTCTTCGCCGTCTTCGACATGTTTAGCTTCTTCATCGTACATATTGGCACGTTTTATATCCACAAAGGGATTATTTTCCGATTTAAAATCTACTACAGATGGAGGCAAACTTTTAATAACGATGGATTTATTATTAGATATATGTAAAACACGTAATTGAAATAAATCTTGCAAATCCAATTTTTTAATGCGATTGCCATTTAAATATAATTCTTCAATTGATGGCGATGCCATATCCAATGCAGTTAATTTATTATCGGATAAATTCAACACTTTTAAATCTTTTAATTTGGAAATATCGATAGATTCCAAATAATTTTTTTCCAAATTTAATTCTTTTAATGATTTTGGAATATCATTAATGGCAATAAGTAATTGAGAAGGACAATGAAAAATTTCCAAATTTTCGGGAAGTCCCGAAATGCTCGTTATATTGCCTTTTTTAAGGATGCGAATCTTTTTTACATAGGAAAATCCTTCTTCTTTCAAAACATTAAAATCTAAACTACCGCTCAATGGTTGATTTATATCAATTTCTAATGTACGTTTATTTAATTTATCTAACATTCCCAAAAATACATCTTGTGCAGTATTTGAAGTATTAATAATATTTTCCCTTTTTTTTAAAATAATACTCATTTTGTTCGATATATATTATAATCTATAAAATATATTTTATCATATTTTCACAATAAATATATTGTCTTCATCATTTCCTAAATAGCGCAAATCATTTTTATAAAAACTCAATAATGTATCAATGCATCTACGCTTGTCTTCATAAGAATTAGATAAATAATTTTCAAAAATAAAATAACCGCCGCGATTTAGTTTTTGATGGCATGTTTCAAAATAGGAATATAATTGAGATTTATCTACAGATTCTCCTATAAAAATAATGTCGAAATATTTTCTTTTTAATTGGGCGAATTTTTCGCAGGAAAAAGATTGATGTATATGAATTTTTGGCGATTTATCACAAAGGGCAAATAATTTTGTTACAACACCGTAGTCTTTATTATAATCTATATGGTTATCCAAAATATGATTATTGCTATCCGGATGTCGTCCATAATATTGGATAAATGAAAAAATAGCAGGGTCAAAAATAGATCCTATGTGTAAATATCTTAATGGTTCTATATCAAATGAAAAAGGAATGAATTTTGACCAATTACGAGTTTGATTATATGCTAATCCATATCTGGGTTGCAAATCATTTTCTTTATATATTTTTGGCGGTGTTATTATATTTATTATACAGGAATCGGCAGTAATAAAATTTTCTTTGTTTGAATCATCATATGATAAATTAGTTAAACTTGGGGTTCTTTTCATTTTATTGGCATACAATATATAATACTAAAATAATTATATATTGTTTTCATTTTATATATATGCAGAATGTCCATGAATTGCCGGTAAATTTGTAATATCACTAGTTTTGCGACTTTCCACTTCGGATTTATAATATCGAATTTTCGACAAAATATATTGTTGGTCTCTTAGCATTTTTTGCTGCAATTCCCATGGGGTTGGTTTTTTCTTGTAGCAATAATATAGGGCAAATCCAAATATTAAAACAAAGGCCGAAAATATTCCAATATTTAAAGCATATGTGTAAATATTTACTCGATTTACGTGGCATTTTTGTAAAGTATTATATAAATAATGTTTTGCGCCGGAATCAATGAGAGAAGGCATTGCAACGTCCATTTTGTTTGAATTTATTGTGTAAAAAAGAATTATACTCTAGTATAGAAAAAATATATGAAATAAATTACATACCAAAATACCTATCAATAAAAAAGTATGTAATATGATACAATTAAATAGGATATTATTGCTAAAACAATGGCAAATATCCATATAGGTAAAACGGTTTTATTTTTATATCCTACTCCAAATTCTCTAAATCCTCCTTTCTTTGTGTATATGAGTGATGGTTTAAAGTAATGTAAAATGGAGAACATTATGATAAAAATTAAAATGGAGAAATTTATTTTATTTTTAATTACAAAAAATTTGATGTTCATTTTATTATACTATATTATAATTATAAATTTTTCAAGGTTTATTTTCTTTACCAATAAAATTACATTTAACGTCTATTCTGGGATTTGTCCTATATATAGGACAAATCAGAATAGCGTATATGCTAGTTCTACTATGTATTTTGATACATACTAGAATAGACATTAAAACATGAAAAAATTGAAAAAATTGAAAAACTTTTTATAAATTAAATTATAACTCCAACCCCTTCTTATATTATAATAAATAATTATTAATATATAATTATTTATTTTCCTCAATCTATTAAAAAGTTATTTGCTCTCTATATTTACTCTTACTCTATTAATTTAAAATGGTAGAACAATTAAATGCTGAAATTGTTAATGTGTATAATTCTTATATTAAAAATAATATAAATGAATTAATTGTTCAAACTAATTCTCCAAAAATTTATGATGTGTATCATTTATATTCAGATGGAAAAATTACATATCAAAAAGGAGGTAATGAATATTTACAAAAATTTGAATATATACATCAAAATTCTCTTTACTATAAAACAATGGAAAAAAAAATAATAGATGAAAATTTAAAAAATAATACATGTTATACTTCTTATAATAACATTTTTCATTTCCCTTTACAAAGTGATAAATATGAAAATACTACATATGTTATTTTAACAAAAAAGGAATGTATATATTACAGATATATGATGAATAAAATTATTGAAAATTTATTTGCATAAAAAACAAAAAACAGAAAAAACAAAAACAAAAACAAAAACAAAAACAAAAACAAAAACAAAAACAAAAACAAAAATAAAAACAAAAAACAAAAACACCCCCACCCCCCTTTTTTTCATGAAAAAATTTTATCCAAATTCATAAAAAAATTAGTTTTTTGTTTGACATATTCTGTATCTATTTGTTTAATATAATGTCCCGGATTTTGTAATATTCTTTTAAGCATATCTATATCGTCATATACATTTCCAGATAATCGAATAGTCATTCCAGGAAAATAAGTATCCACATTTTTGCACCCAAAATAAATAGGTGTAGTTTTATAAAACAAAGTATTTAATAATTTCTCGGAAAAATAATGATCCGTAGAAAAATTTTCTATAGCAATATGAAATTTATATGTTGCATATGGTTCGGTTTCTTTAAAATTTCCCTTTAATCTAGGGTCCTTATTCTGATTTTTCATTTTAAAAAATAAATCTTGCGACATTCTTTGGGAAGGATTTACAGTAGGAGTATTTACAGCATTTAAATCATCATATAATTCACATCCTCGACCATAAATATCTATAGGTAATCCCTGATTTAATATATGTTGTACCAATATATGTCTATATTTGTGTCCAGGAGCAATATTTTTTTCACTTACCATAATAGACATTATATTTTTCTTATAAGGGATTTCTAAAGGAGGCGGAATATGGCACATGTATCCATATCCTCCAATAAATGGAGGTGAAGGTAAATCATACAAGTCACCAATAAAATATTTGCTCACATTTTTTTCAACATAACTAAAAAATTCGGGAGAAAACTTCAAAAAAAGTGGAGGTTCATATGCTAATCCGATAATATTTTCTTTTGGAATAGGTTTTAATAATGGAGTAACCCAATTAATTAAAACAACGTGAGTATAATCTTCCCCATCTGTAATATAAATTTCTTTTCCTGGTCCATAATTTTGAAATTGAGATGTCTGAAAACAGTTCTCGAAATGTTTTTTCATATCTGAAGAATTGCAAAAATCGGAAAAAATTTTAATAATTATTGGCATTTTATATAACACAAATATAATATATTATAAAAAATTTCTTTATATTGTTGAAGGAAATCTTTTTCTATCTTGAAAAAATATTCCTCTATGTCCATATATATAACTTTGTAAATCTCCACGAATAACTGGTGCTGGATATTTTTCGGAAAATTTTTCTAATATCATATCCATATATTCATAAGAATCATAATTTTTTGCAAATTCTAATAAAAGTTTGGCACCATACTTTGAGAGTGCAATCGCATGCAATCCTCTAACAGCACCTGATATTCCAAATACGGGAAATTCTTTTATGTTTGTATCGTATGTAACCAAATTTTTTTTTGTATAATAATTAGGAATACATATACCCAAATAAAAAAACTCTTTTGTTAATTTTTCATATTCAATAATTTCACTAATATTTATTGGTTCTAATATATTTATATCATCTTCAAATACATAAACCCATTCATCGTCGCCGTTAGCAATATTTTCGTAAATTTTTAACATACTAATTTTGTTTGACAATATTTTATTTTCATTAGGTATGCACTGAAAAAAATTTACTTCAAATCCCACACTATCAAGCACTTTTTTACTAAATTGACTTCTTTCAGATTGAGAATTACATGTCAATACATATGCTCTTCTCATTTTATTTTATAAATATCTATTTATAAATTAAACATAAAATATTCACTAAAACCGAACGTAATAATTATATTCGGCAGTAGAAGGATATTCTCTCTCAGAAAGTATTGATTTATTTTCAATAAATTTATATAATGGAATATGATTCCATGTTAAAAATCCATGAGAAATAAAAGGGTTCAATACTCTCTCTGTATAATCTTTTTGTATTTCCATATCTATTTCACTAAAAGCATAACAACTAATTAAAAAACTATTGGGACGTAAATTCGAAAAATTATACAAATCGTTATATTGAATATCATAAATATTTTGCGTAGATAAAAATTTCTGTTGTAAACGCAATGGTTCGGGCAAATCAAATATAGTATAAGATATCAATTTTACATCAAAAAATTTGCATAAATTTTTCATAAAAAAGCATAATCCGCCATATCCTCCACCAATTTCAACAATATCAGACTCAATTATATACAATTCCTTCATATAAGATAAAATCAACAAACTGTGGAAAATATATCTCAAATTCGTAGGTGAACAATCCGTAAAATCTTCAAAATAAAATTTATTTGGTGACCCAATTCTATCATTTCTTTTAGATAAATCAATTAGAAACTCTTTATGCTCTTCAAAAAAAGAGGAAAATCTCTTTTTAATTTCATAAATATATTCACATCCTTGATAATAATTTACATGTTCTAATACATACGTATAAGTTGGATGAGATTTAAATGTCCATTGCAAAGAATCTGTATCAATAAATTCTTTTATATATTGGGTATATTCCGAGTAAATCGACATTTTATATAGAAATATTGGTATGCATTTTTATATTATTTATTACAAATATAATATATAGATTATTTATATAACACATTTAGAAACAGATGAATTATCAAGAAACCCAAAAAATATATGGCGTTCCAGAAGGTATTTTATACGGTCAAAATGAAAGAGTCGACGAATTAAATTCCCGTTTAAGTTCCCGACATTTTCCCGACATGCCATTAGCACCCAATTTTGATCCCCGTCCAGTTCCCACAAAATACGCACTTTTTCCCATGATTAATCGTCGCACTCAACCAAAAGAATCCATACAATTATTACCTAGACATCATGTCGAAGTTAATTTTAATCCAGGAAATGCAAAAGCACCTCCATGTGGATTTATTCAAAACGTAGATGTAGAAACCTCTTTAAGAAATCAAACTGTTGCTCTCCAAAATGGCGCTTATCAGGGTACCTATATTCCTAGTTCAAAAAGTGATTTATACCAGGTTTCTGTGCCCTATAGTCCAAGTGTTCAACCACACCCTGATTTATTTTTAAAATATGATTTAAATACTAATATTCCCAATAAATTAAATCAAAGTAATATTGGAAAAAGTACATTTTCGAATCATACAAGAACACAACTTCGCGGAGGAAAATAATCCGATAATCCGATAATCCGATATATTTTTTATAGTAATAAAATATATATTCAAACAAATAAATAAAAATGACAAATCCAGTTATTTCAATTATAACAACCAAAGTTTATAAAAAATTCTGGTTAAAAATGTTAGTTTTAGCAGCTATTGTAATGATTTTTATTATGTTTTACAATAAAAAATATGCTAATTCAAACAAAAAAGAAGGATTTACTCAAAAGGACCGATTTGTTGCCAAATACAATGGCAATATATATGATATGTTTTATGCGCAAATTTACGACGAGTTACACATGCCAAAAAAACGCATCCCTTTTGAGATAGACACCATTATAAAAACCACCCAGGCATCGGAAACTAGTCGATTTTTAGATGTCGGTAGTGGAACAGGAAATGTCGTAAATGAATTGCAAGATTTGGGTTATGATGCATATGGTGTAGATAAATCCGAGGCGATGATAGAATATTCAAAAACTAAATTTCCCAATACAAATACAAAATGCGGAGATATAATGAATTCCATGTTATATGATAGAGCAGTGTTTTCTCATATTTTGTGCCTTTATCACACAATTTATGGTATAGAAAATAAATTGGAGTTTTTCCGCAATTGTTATTTCTGGTTGAAAGCCGGAGGAAGTTTAGTAATACATTTGGTTGACCCCAAAAAATTCGATATTCATATTCCTGCAGAAAAACATCCTATTTATGGTTCTCCGCAACATGCACATAAAACTCGAGATACTCAAACAAATGTAAAATTTGAAGGATTTGATTATAAAGCCCAATATATTCCGGATAAAAAATCGAATAAAAGTATTTCATTTGTGGAAACATTTACTGATAATGTAACGGGAAATATTCGCCAAAATGAACAAACATTGTATATGGAAGAAATCGAAGACATAGTTACATTAGCGCGCAGAGCCGGATTTATATTACAAGGTCAAACAAATTTGGAAAAAACAACGGATGATAAGCATCAATTTTTATATTTCTTTGAGAGAACTTTATAAATTATCCATACAAATGAAGAACTTTCGTTTCTATTATTCAAACAAAATATAAAAATATTTCATACATATGAATATATGGAATATTTTACATAAATTAGAATACTTTTTTATTACTATTATTAGTTATATAGTTTATGTGCTATCGCTAATTCCAATACCACGACTAGATTTCATACAATTATATGTTCTCGTTACATTTTCTTTGGTTGCCATATTTTTCTATATAAAACTACGATATCCATTTTGGAACGTTCAACCGGTATATCATACATACGATTATTGGAGAAGATTTTATAAGACGCCTTTTGTAATACAAAAAAGTCTCCCTTTAAAAACCAAATTTACAGATATAAATAATGTACTTTGTTTGAATTTAACAGATATAACAAATGATCATCTATCAAAATGTATCGATATATTACAAACTAGTTATATTCCATCTGATAAAGTTTTATTAACCTTAAATTCAAACAATCTTAAAACGTGGTTAACTGGTACAAATGGCACACCCATTCTTTCTTTTTATAATGACATAACATATACTATAAATGAAAATAAAGAAATAATACCAAAACTTAATCCTATAGGATGTATGATAAGTAAACCGATTTGTTTTTACTATTTAGAAAAGAATAATTCAAACAAAATAGAAAAATATACACAAATGCCGATATATTATTGGGATTATATTTGTGTTTTGAAGGAACATAAACAAAAAAATCTGTCTAGAAAATTAATTCAAACAACGGAATATATACAAAGAATTCGTAATCCAGAATTCGCGGTTTCACTTTTGAAGAAGGAATTGACATTATGTGATGGTATTGTTCCAATCGTTAAATATAATTCAAATACTTATTATTTGCGGAATATTCAAATAGACCCTCTTCCTCAGCATTTTACCGTAGCACAAATAACATATACACAAAATAAAGACATATTATTGGATTTTTTGGGTGGATTGTTTAATCCAGATATGCCGAAAATATTCGAAATAATAGGAGTTCCATCGGTAACAAATATTTTGGAAATGATTAAAGATTTTCAATTATATTGTTTTTGTTTGAAAATGGGAAATAATATTTACGGAATATATTTTTTTAAGGATGAGAATGTTTTATATGAAGATATAGAAAATGGCAATACAATACATTTGATAGGAAGTATTAATAATTCTTCTTCGGTTGAATTATTTTATTTGGGATTTATACATTGTATAAAATCAATAATCAAACAAAATCGAAAAAGAAAGAAATATGAAATAATTATGATAGATGAAACTTCACATAATAAACTTTTATTAAATAGATGGAACCAAAAGTTTTCGAAAATAATGGAAACACCTAGTGCATATTATTTATATAATTTTTTTTATCCAAAAATGCCAATTTTACCCGAAAATTGTTTGATATTACTATAATATATAATATGTACTTATATTATAATTACATATTTAGTGAAAATGGAAAACATACAAAATACTTCACTTAATACCGGTTATAATAATAAATCAAAAACTAAAAAAAATAATCAAGTCGAAGGAGAACCAAAAGAAATATTAAAAAAAACAAAAAAAAATTATTGGCGAAATAAAAATAAAAAAAATAAATTAAAACAATTGGTGCAACAAGATGTTATGTCGATACCTAATCCAGAATCTAAAATATCAAACGATAATATCGACACTTTAGTAAAAAAAACAAAAAAAAATTATTGGCGAAATAAAAATAAAAAAAATAAATTAAAACAATCGGCGCAACCAGATGTGCAATTGCCACCACCAATTCCAGAATATAAAATAACAAACGATAATATTAAAAGTTTGGTAAATTTATATATTAATGGAGGAGAAGGGTTACCTGAAGAATTAAAAAATAAAAAAATTGGATTGTGGAATGTTTTTAATGTTACTGATATGAGTAATTTATTTATGGATACTTCTTTTAACGAAGATATAAACTCATGGGATGTTTCAAATGTTACAACTATGGAAGATATATTTAAGGGAGCAAGAGAATTTAATAAACCTTTAAACAATTGGGATGTTTCAAATGTTACAACTATGGAAGGTATGTTTCAATTTGCAAGTAAATTTAATCAAGATATAAACTCATGGGATGTTTCAAATGTTACAACTATGAAAAGTATGTTTGAGGAAGCAGATGAATTTAATCAACGTTTAAATAATTGGAATGTTTCAAATGTGAAAATTATGAAAGAAATGTTTTCTTATGCAATTAAATTTAATCAAGATATAAACTCATGGGATGTTTCAAATGTTACTGATATGGATGGAATGTTTATGGGTGCACATGAATTTAATAACCCATTAAATAAATGGGACGTTACAAAAGTAGAAACTATGTATGAAATGTTTTATGAGGCGAGTAATTTTAATAAACCATTAAATGATTGGGATGTTGCAAATGTTAAAGAAATGGATTTAATGTTTTCTTACGCTAGTTCATTTAAACAAAATTTAAATTCTTGGGACGTTTCTAATGTTAAATCTATGGAAGAAATATTTGAATCAAGTCCTATGCCTCTTAAAAATATTTCAGAATGGGAGTTTATGTCGGATTATGAAGATAAAATTGACGATGATGATGATGATGATGATAATATTGTTTCTATCGCAATAAGAAATTATTTTAATTTATCGAAAGAGAAAAAAAATAAATTACATGAAAAGCATTTAAAAATAAATAATCAAAAACGATTAAAACATTATGCAAAAGAAAGAGCACCGTTAATACATACTATGAGTACATATGACTTTGATAAAGAAACCATTTCTGCTGATTCTAAGGAAAGAGAGTACAAACAAAATTTAGAAAAATTGTTCGATATGGAAGGACCCGGGAGAGATTTAGCTAGTTACCTTACTCCATCGGTTTTTAATAAATAAAAGTATATTATATATTCATGTAAATATATAATATAAACCCCGTCAATATTATCTAACATATTTGCCTGACCGTGAAAAAGAATCTACTACATATATCATAAAAATTCCCAAAAATGTATATAATACAAATTCCTCGGTAATATGATTAGTTTTTTCATTTTGTTGTTCCTCCAATAAATGTATCATATAGTTAATCTTTTCCATTAATTTATCATCCGCCAGTCCACCCGATGCATTCAAACTACTAGCACCAATTCCCATTTTTGCATAATAGGGTTTCGGCGCTATATTACTGGGGTCATACGCATTTTTATAATTTCCATAATTTCCCATATTACTTACAGGAGCAGAATATGTATAAGGTGCTACATATTGATTTCCATTACCATTTTGTTTGAATTCCGGAGGAGAAGAATTACTAAAGTCATTCTTTGGTAATAATTCGGAAGGATTTAATTCTCCAGAACTGGATTTCCCTGACATATCCGGTTTTTTAACATTTAAAATGGGTGCTGGAGGAGGATTAAAATTGGCCAATCTATCACCATCATTATCAATATTCATTTTATTTAATAAATCTTGAACCCGCATATTGCGATTTTCATTTAAAGTTTGTGATTGTTCAACACTAGTAGGTTGCAAATTCTGATAATTTTCCATATTTGAAGAAGGGTATTGTGAGCGATTATCTTTTTCTGGATTAAAAGAATTTTCATATGGTAAATTTTTTATGGCGTTTTTCATCATGGGAACTCTCTTTTTTTGATTTGTTTGATTAGATGTTGAATCCGAAGTATTCCATTGTGATGCCGTTGTTAATAAAGACATTCTATTTTAATTATAATATTTACTTTAATTTATAATCCGAAAATAAATTATTATCTATTCCCCCTTTTTCCCAAATACTACTAAATATTTACGGAATAAATATCAATATAGAATATATCAATTTTACTATTTGTTTGAAATGAGAATACCAAAAATGCCCAGAGATTTTCCAAAAATAAAAATACCAAAATCATTTCTAGTTCAATTTATACCCATCATAATACTAACAATATTTGTTTTATATCCAATAAAAATGGTGCAACATAGTAGAACACTTTTAGGAAAAATTGTGGCAGTTGCCATAGTAGTATTTTACAGTTTTGTAGATCCCCTATATGGTGCTTTATCTTGTGGAATAATTATATTATTTTATCAAAGCATATATGAGTTTAATCAATATACGGAAGGTATGGATACTAACTGCAATAAACCTTTATCTGAGAAAAAATCCGACGAAAAAACTGCTGAGCTTGCGGACCCGGTAGGATGGAAATATGTGGCAAATAATGTTGCATCATCCAATATAGGCGAAGCACATGGAGAAGAAACTTGTTTGATTGATAATGGAGATCCGTCTGTAACTGTTGGTGGAAACGTAAAATTCGAAGAGGGTATGGTTACATATACAGCATCCAACCAAAAAATAAATACTCCTGATGAATCGAATGCCAAAGATTCGGCAGAATTTAAGGCCAACCACTGCGACAATGGATTTTTGCGATATAAGGGGTCCAAAGTTAATTTGGAAATGGCAAGTTTAATTTTTCCTCAATTGAGATATAAAGGAAAAGTGTGTAACCCATGTGATACATCATGTGAATATAATATAGACAATAAATTGATGACAGAAGAAGAAATGTTGAAACCTAGAGAATCAAATTCATGGTTTCAATCAGTGTGGGATTCTGTATGGAAAAGTAATTATCCAGAAGTGAAAAATTATGATGGAAAAATACAAACGCCTTCTACAATATTTTCGGAATAAATTATATATATTATATATAATACATATATAATACATGACAACCCCAACCACACAAAAAGGAGGTTCAAAATCCCCATTTATGCGAGGGATTTCAAAAATGTTTAATTATTTAGATTCAAAAGTAAATGTTTTAAACACCAGCAAAGTATTTGCCGGATTAATGATTGTAATATTAAATATTTCGTCAAAATTCGTCACAATAAAATTATCGAAAACAATGGAGGGATATTTAAAATATACATTTAGTCGAGATGTATTGGTATTTGCAATATGTTGGGTAGGCAGTCGAGATATTTATGTGGCATTTGCATTAACAGCAATTTTTATATTTTTCGTGGATTTTTTATTGAATGAAGATAGTTCTTTATGTGTATTGTCAGATAAGTTTAAGGAGCATCATATTTCTTTAATAGAGGGAAATACAACAATTACTGATGAACAAATTAAACAGGCGAAAGAAATATTGGAAAAGGCCGAAAAACAAAAAAATTCCGAAACAAATTCGGCAGTTAATACGACGGATTCAGTTTCTCAATCTTTTATGCCAATTGGGTCTAATAATGTAGCCAATACAGCAAGACCTGCAATTCCGACACAATCAATTCGCCCAACATCTGGACCAAATAATATGCCAAATTTAGTATAATAAAAATATATGTATATTATAATAGATTATATATATTTTTAACATAAATGAGTATTAATATTGAACAAATAAAAATAGTTATAAATCCTAGTATTCCGGATTCTTCTCCTGTAGAATTAACAAATGATTTAATATATCATCCAGAATTAAATATAGGAAAAAAATTAGTTTTAAATAAATTGCCATTTTTTACAGTAAGTTTAAAATATCCTATTGATTTATTGCAAAATTTATATAATGTGTCCTATAAAAAAATAATTAAATTCTTTTTTAATAAACAGTATTTTGAGTCGAAATTGATTTCTATATTTAAAAATAATCCAAATATTCCTACCGATGCAGAGAAAGAGAAAATATATAATTATAATGTTATGGTTATGTTGCATTTTTTATTTCCGACTGTTTTTCCAGGAACAAATAATTTGGTAACATCATTTAATGAATATATAGATACTAAATCTAAAAATGATGTATTGGAATTTCCAAATGTGGTTTCTAAAATGATATCTTCCCGAAATTTATATTCATATTTAAAATTAGGAGGTAATACGTATACAATTACAAAAGTAGTATGGTTAAATGATATATTAAATAATCCTACGTATTATGAATTAATTGAAAAATATTTATCTTATAAAACATGGATTCAAGAAAATGAAAAAAAAACAAAAGACCTTGTTACTAAAAATTTGGAAAAAATTTTAAAAAAATTAAAATTGGACCCTAAAGAAAGAGATAGTTTGCAAATAACAGATAAATTTATAGAGGCATTTGAAGAAAATAAAAAAAAAACACTTGAAAAAATAAATAATACTCCAGCAAATACTTATAGAGATCCGGATACTGTTTCACATGAAGAAAATTTGGGAAAAATTATTGATAAATTGAAATTATTACAAGAAGATAAAATTAACGAAACTGAAGACCCAAATGATAAAACTAAAAAAATATATAATATAAAGAGTATTACTACTGACAATAATGAAGCAATAAATTATTTAACCGTAGCCATAACAGATATTAATGAATTATATCAAAAATTAAAAAGCAATAGCAAAAATACATTAAGCGGAATTCCGTCTAATTTTTCAAACTTATTAAACACATTAACAAATGATATAAAAAATCTTTCTATTTTGAATAAAATTGCAAATGTCTACATGAATTCTCAAACAACCAATTTAAATTATGAAAAAGATGATAATGATGTACAAGAACTATTAAAAAAAAAATATTCAATATTTACTGAGTATATTGACAGTATAAATAAATTTATGCCTCCAGCAAAAATAGCAAGTAATAAACTTTTGCAAGGTATAATTGGCGACTATACTGTAAACGAAAAGAAAAAATCTCTTATTCCTGGTAATGGAGAAAAAGACGTTTTATTATTTGAAGAAATTATGGAAAAAACCAAAGAGGAATTAATGTATTCTAAAAAAATATCTTATTTTTCAAATCCAGATGCAGCAAAGTATTTGAATACTGGTGTAAATATAATAAATATTGGTTCATCTAATATGCCTACAATAGAAATTCAAATTGGATTTGATTTAATTGAAGGGGAATATAGTGATACAAACATAAATAAAATAAAATGTAAATATCGCAGTTTATATTTGGGACAAGAAACGGAAGAATACTTCAGTAGTCAATCTAAACATGATTATAATAGTCATAAATTATTTTTATCAAAAGAACAAATAGAACAGGATGAAAATAAATCTACCGAAAATAAACCTCCATCTCCAAAGCCAAAAAATAAAAAAGGGGGAACCAATTATAAAATAACAAAAAAACGCAAACAAAATAAAAATAGAAAAACTAGAAAATATAGACGATAAAATATTATATTTTTATATTTATAATATTTTATTTATTATATATCAAAAAAACTTAACGTCTATTCTGGGTTTTGTCTCATATCTGGGACAAAACTAGAATATCATATACGATATGACATTCTGTTATGTATATAACAGAAAGGATATTAATAGTAAAGAATTTATTATCATACTTATAATTCCTGCAATTAAGAGAGAAAAATCCCAAATAAAATATCCATGCAATAACCATAATATATTAGTTGATAATATCAAAATTAGTGAAAAAAATGATAAATCGTTTACTTTTTTTGTTGTAGTGGTTTTTATTAATTGAGGTAAGAGTTGTAAACAATTTATTGCAGGTGCTAAAAAAGCAACTATTATAGGTAAATAATACATTATAAAATATAGACATATTTTATTGTTGAATGTTGATAATAATATTTTCTAATTTTTTTATTAATACTTGTAATTGCTCCCACCAAATATTATATTCAATATATTTTGTATCTTCTTCAAAAATATCTTCTATAAAATAAAATGATTTTTCTTCTAGTAAATTAAGGAATGCATATATTTTGCTATAGACATAATCATTTATTATATATTCATTATTATTTTCTTTAATAACGCATAAAATTAATTTAACTGTTTTATCCGTATCATTTTCGGAATTACAATTTAGAAACACATCTTTCAATGTATACAAAAGACAATGATTTAATGATTTTTCCTTTTCATTATCATCATTTGATAAGGCAATATATTTAATATTATTAACTAATCTTCCTGCCATTATAAATAATATATATATATATATATATATATATATTGTATAATCTTTATATT
>JACCDZ010631279.1_pt1 | contig 69542 bp, 57 predicted proteins | sample 7449551 | NCBI WGS metagenome assembly JACCDZ01 (sample SAMN15323452, study PRJNA562643) | freshwater metagenome | isolation source: river surface water | place: USA:Blue River Watershed | collected 2017-08-18 | reverse complement strand
GGAAGAACCTTTCGAAATCAGGGGTTTTATCTGGCCAGCCAAAGACGCTAAAGGGCCATAAAGCAGAGGAAAACCATGTGTCGAGTACGTCTGCGTCTTGAACCCAGGCATCGGGATTTTTTTCAACTTCAGGAGGAACCCCATCCTCTGCAAAGCAAAGCATCTTCGAAGGATCGTCTTTAGAGTACCAAATGGGAATCCGGTGGCCCCACCAAAGCTGTCTTGAAATACACCAGTCGCGCAAGTTGTGGATCCAGTGAAAATACGTGTGGTTGTATGATTCGGGAAGAAGAGAGACTTTTTTCGATTTAACAAGATCGATCAGCTGGTCTTTAAAAGCTGACAGTTTGACAAACCATTGCTTAGAAAGATACGGCTCGATAACGGCTTTAGATCGATACGATACTCCAACACGGTGAGGGTGTGGTTCTGTTTTTTCTAAAAGTCCGAGCGATTTAAGTTTTTCTACCACACGCCGTCTGGCTTCTTCCATGGGAAGGCCTTCCAAGGCGCCGCCATGGGCATTCAGCCGTCCATCAGGAGTCATGACGTTGATAAGTTCGAGATTGTGGCGCGCTGCCATCGCATAGTCGTTCGGATCATGGGCAGGCGTAATTTTAACAGCTCCTGTGCCAAATTTAGGATCGACGTAAGTATCCCCGATAATAGGAATCATCCGTTCAGTAAGAGGGAGTTTAATCTGCTTTCCAATCAGAGGCTCATAGCGGTGGTCTTGAGGAGAGACGGCAACGGCTGTATCGCCAAAAAGGGTTTCTGGACGCACAGTTGCTACAACCACATACCTGTCTGATCCGATGATGGGATAACGGATATAATAGAGGGTGGCGATTTTATCTTCATATTCAACCTCGTCATCGGCTAGCGCTGTCTGAGAGACAGGGTCCCAATTAACAAGGTAATCGCCTCGATAAATCATCCCCTCATCGAACATCTTTTTGAACATGAAACGGACCGCTTTTGAGCGTGGTTCATCCATCGTAAAGGCAAGCCGGCTCCAATCGCACGAGCAGCCGACTTTTTTAATTTGGGCTAAAATCTGCCGCTGGCTCTCATGTTTCCACTTCCAGACCTCTTCTAAAAACGCTTCCCGTGTGTAGTCGCTTCTGCGCTTCCCGTAGGTTTTCATAAGATGTCTCTCGACAACGGTTTGGGTTGCAATCCCAGCATGGTCGGTTCCAGGGACCCAAAGAGCCTCAAAACCGCACATCCGTTTCCACCGAATCAGAATGTCTTGCAAGGTGTCAACAAGAGCGTGGCCCATATGGAGGACGCCTGTGACATTTGGAGGGGGGATGACGATTGTGTAAGGAGTTTTTTTAGAATTAGCATCAGCTTTGAAAAACTCACCTTTTTCCCAAAACTGAGAGAGTTTGTCTTCGACTTCTTTGGGATTGTATGCCTTGTCCATTTCCATAAGCGAAACATTCTAGCAAGAAAGGTGTGTCAGATCAAAGGGTTATGTAACTTATTAATAATAAGCAGCTTGAGTCGATTCCTAACTCGATGATAATGAATTAGTTAATAATTTTATAATTATAACGAACTATCTGTTTGTTATTTAAATATTTAATTTGATAAAATATTACTTATAAAACTTTATAATAAAGAGTGTAATTATGTTGTCACCTATTTCTAATGTATCGATTAGTTTAGCAACCAATTATGATACAAAAATAAACCCAGCAGCAAGTGCAGATGAAGATCTTTTATTAACTTCCCAAACCCTACCAAGTCCAACGGATGTCGATTCAGATGATGATGATGCATTTATAGATGCGGCAGATCAGTGGGAAGATGAAGTCATTGAGGAAACAACAAGTCGGCCTCAGCTATTAGCAAAAACGACAGAACAAGAAGAGATTGAAAATGATGATGACTATCTCGATGCAAAAGACGCCTGGGATGATGACATAGGTCCAGCTCTCACAGAGCTCTTTTCTGAAGACGATTATAACAAATTTTACGGAGTGACACCTGAAAATGATGATTTCACTCCAAGATGGATGAAGTGGGCCGATAAAGCAGCAAACTTTTCGGAAGCTACTATTGGGAAAGCTATCATAGAAGGCACTAAAGGTGCTGTAGGTGAAACCGTCGGTTCAATGGTCGGAGCAGCCTTTCCAGAAGCTACAGTTGCATTCCAAGTAGGTAAAAAAGTTGCTGAGGCAAAATTACCTGATTCAGAAAAAAAATCAATGCTTGCTACGGGCGCAGGTGTCGTGGCAGCTTTAACGGTGACTGCACTAACCACATCTCTCAGTTATTTCACGGGAACTCCTATGGAGTATAACCGCGGAGTTGCCTATATGGTAAATGCTGCTGGAACTCTTGCAGGGGGAATGGCAGGTCTAGAAGCTGCAGGTCAAAAAGTGTCTAAAGGACATGTATTGAGGACAGCCGCATCGATGGGTGCAACCAGCGCTGTTGGAACTGCTGCATCTGTACTCAGCCAGGTAGTTCAAAATGTTCCTGTTGTTAATACTGCTGTTAATGTGGCAGGCACTGTTGCAACAACTGTAGCGGCAGCTGCAGCCTACTACGGACCAGAAGTTGTAACACATGGACCCACAGTTGTAGATAAAATTCTTCATCAACAAGCGTCTCCAGCAAATCTATATGATCCAGGAGAGTTTGCTCTTAATATTGTAGCAAATGCGCACGGCGATACTAATGCTGTCTCCTCAAGCATGGCAAAAAAATTGGTTGATTCACCCCTTCTCTTAAGTTTAACACGTCTATTACTTGCCCATACAATTGATAGAAAAATTGCAACCAGTGCAATTGCAAGATCCATTAACAAACTTTCTGAGCTCATGCAGGATCCTGCAATCCAGAAGAAAGTGGCAGAGCTAAAAGCTAATCCTTCCGTACAGACGAAAGAAGCGTTGGTCTCAGCGCTCAGAGCGGCTATAGAAAACCAATTTGGAGTAGTAGAGCGGCAAGTGGCTAACATCACACGAAATAAAGCAGCAGCTGCCGTGCCATCGATTGTCAACTCAATTCTAACCCTCATGCATGACAAAGAGGTAGAGTTTTTTGGGAGTGAACTGTCAAATAATGCCCAAACAAAAGCCCTTCTTGAGTCGGTGCTGCCAGAGTTAATTCCTATGCTTGCAGTGTATCTCAAACGAGAAGCATTAAGCCCAACTGATTTAACATCAGATGAAGTCAATGGGCTATATCAGAATTTAAATGCTGCTTTATTTGCGCCTTATAATGATTATAAGATTGCAAAGGGAGCCAAAGGGATTTTATCTGCAGGTCTATCTCTTTTACAAAACCATGCTCAATTTCTTCCAAAACTGCTTTCTGAAAAGATTGGCTGCTCACTTGTAGACCCTATCATCACTCTCGATGACAACCCTGATTTTGATATCAATAAAATCGAAGTTCCTGCTGAAGTAAAGCCGGAGAGAAAAAAGAGTGTTTGGTCAACCATCCGAGATAAACTAGGTTTGATTAGAACCATTGTTCGAATCATTGGAGTGAAGAAGTTTATGCAAGTTGTCAAAACAACCCTTATAAAGTTTTTCATCAACAAAGTTCGAAATAAGTTTAGTTAAACACTACTTCGAAGCTCTTGAATTCTAGATTGCAATTGAGTGACTTGATTTGAGTCTTCAAGAGCATAAGAGAGCAGCAAAAGCTGTCTTAAAAGAGACAGCTTTTCCCAATAAAAAGCTCTGTGGAACCAATTTCCTACCAGATCAATTTTCCCCATAATAAAATAAGGAAGTAGCGATGCAATTGGGGGGTAGGGCATCTCTTCAATCCCGCTAAAGTGGGCCTTTGCAATCTCTTCTCCTTCTATAGCCCAAAGATAACATCCATAAAGCACGAAGAGGGGAGAGCTTTCTTGTGTTATCTCTTCAATAGGTATCTGATCGAAAATGGCAGCTGCTTCTTCGAATCTTGCAGTCGCAATCAAAAGAGCAAGTTTTGATGTCTGGTCTAAATTGGAAGAGTCAAAGTCCTTGAATGCTCCTCGATCAATGCAAAGATTAAATAGATAGGCGCTGAGTCTTGGACTTAAGACATCTGTCAGAAGCTCTCCTTTTTCAGCGGCGTTCAGTGCTGCAACGATAGATGGTGATTTTGCTACGTGAGGGCTTTGACGGACAAGCTCGTAAGCTCCTAGTTCTAAAAGACCAAAATAAGATTCTTCCACCCACTGTCCCGAATCAATAATTTCCAAAAGAGTGAGAGGACGCGCTAAGAGAAAAGCCAGTTGGACGTCTGTCGCATTAGGAGGAAAATAGGGGAGGTTCTCCCACTCTTTTTGAATACGCTCAAGAATTTGCTGATTGTCAGCAGTTTTGAAAATTTCAGGAAGGTGTCTTAAGGCTAAAAGAGCTAAATGATACGCTGCCATCCGCTCATTTGAGGATGACTCATGCAAACGGAAGACAACATGTTCGACAAGACGAGGATAAAGGGGATGCTTAACATACTTTCTAACAGCAAGCTCTAAACATTTGGCCTCTTCTTCCCATTCACCTAAAGCTTGGTAGACAATCGATTTTCCTAAATACTCTAAGGGAGCACCTGCAGTTGCATGCAGCTTGCCGAACTCCTCCAAAGCCTCGTCATACGCCCCTTTTTGAACAAGCGTTGTTCCTGCTCGGTATCTAGCTTCACGCCCTTCGGCTCTACCCGGAAAAGAAATCGCAATTTTTCGATATTCTGCTAGCGCTTTATCATAGTCTTTGTAAGAGAGAAGAGCATCAGGCAGTGTCAAGCAGCTGACCATGACATTTTGGCTTCCAATCGAGATCTTCAAGGGGTAAATTTCTAGATTTGCATCCCTTTGTGAAATACCAACATGAGACCCCAAAAGCGGAGTTAGGCTCAAGTAATGCATCCTTAAAACTCCATCGATATAGAGCCTCAGATGATGGTCGTTTTTTTCGATACGTATATCATAGGGTCTTTGAGGTTCTAGCGAAATAGAGGGGATTGTCATCACGTCAATGTTGTTTCGAAAAAGCTGGCATCCAGGAGAAGAGAGAGCCCCAATCCAGAGGCAAAAACCTTCCATCAAATCTTTCCGCTCAGATGGATCTGGCAGCCCAATGAGAAAACCGATCCCATGGCAATCCTCTTGAAGCTTTACAGTTGTTTCTAGGCGGATATTCCCGGGAAAAGAGGCTTTAGAAATCATGAGGTTTACCCATTCCATTTCTGTCAGCCTTGAAATTGCCATGTGCTTTGCCAGCATGATCATTTCTTGGAATTCCCAGTCTTCCTTCCGGTCGATATCAAGGCTCTGGACTACGATCCAGTCAGGCTTTCCTTCTAGAAACGGCTCTAAATCAGCAATTAGCTGTTCTACTGAATGGTACCGATGTTTAGGATCGGGACTTAAAATTCGGAGCGTCATTTGAGAGAGGGCATGAGGGATGTCTCGATCAGGTGATATTTCAATCGGATCGGGGACCTGTTCATGCTTCCATCGCTTTTGAAAAGTCTCTAAATCACCACGCTTAAAAGGTAGTTTAAGAGTTAAAATTTGAAACAGGATGACTCCAAGCGCATAGAGATCAGTTTGCTCTGAAGCTGGTTTTCCATCGGCTCGCTCAGGAGCCAAATAAGCAAGCGTTCCCACGACTTTTCCAGGCCTTGTCAGGTGCGCTGGCGCTCCGGGAACATCTTCTAAATCATCCCCTTCGCCTGCCACTTGTGCTAGACCCCAATCTAAAATCATCACCTCTCCGAACTTACCCACAATGACGTTTTCAGGCTTAAGATCGCGATGGAGGATTTTTTTGGAGTGGGCATAGGCAACAGCTTGGCAAATAGCTAAGAAGATACGCATGAGATGAGGGATAGCCCCTTTTTGCTCAGAAAGCCTTGCCTCTTTTAAAAGCTCTTTAAGTGTTGATCCTTCAACATACGGCATGGTGTAAAAGCTGCTTTTTTGGTCATCAGAGATAGTAAAAATAGGAATGATAGAAGGGTGCGATAGCTGGGCTGCAATGCGGGCTTCTCTTAAAAAACGGCTGCGGATGGTCGGGAACTTTTGCAGCTCTTCTCGGATTTTCTTTAAAGCCACCGATCTTTGGCAGACCTCATCTTGGGCAAGAAAAACATCGCCCATACCGCCTTTTCCAAGACTCTTGATCAATGTGTAGTTTCCAATTCGTTTAGGCTCTTCCATTGCACCAAAATAACCTGATTGGGCAAGATAAAACAATGAAAAAGAAAATCATTTTAACAGGCGATCGTCCCACAGGCCCATTACACCTGGGCCACTACGTCGGCTCTCTTCAAAATAGAGTCCTGCTTCAAAAAGAATATAAGCAGTTTGTCATGCTAGCCGATCTTCAGGGGCTCACCGATAATGCCGAAAACCCCCAAAAAATCCGGACGAATGTTTTAGAAGTTGCCCTCGACTACCTCTCCGTTGGCATCGACCCGCTTGAGACAACGATTTTCATCCAATCGCTTCTTCCTGAGCTTGCAGAGCTCACCCTCTACTACCTCAATTTAGTCACCTGGAACCGGCTCAAGCATAATCCGACCGTCAAGCAAGAGATCGTCCAAAAAGGGTATGGAGAAAGTGTTCCTGCCGGCTTTATGGTCTATCCTGTTTCACAGGCAGCCGACATCACCGCCTTCAAAGCGACCTTAGTCCCCGTTGGCGAAGACCAAAGGCCCATGATCGAGCAGACCAATGAAATTGTCCGCCATTTTAACCGCATTTATAAAACAGACGTACTCGTCGAAGCAGAAGCACTCATCCCCAAACTGGCCCGCTTACCCGGCACAGACGGAAAAGCTAAAATGAGCAAATCTCTCAATAATGCCATTTTCCTTTCCGATGCACCCGACATCGTTACAAAAAAAATCAAAGGGATGTACACAGATCCCGGACACCTACGAGTGGAAGATCCTGGCAAAGTCGAAGGAAATCCCGTCTTTGAATACCTCGATGCTTTTGGCACCGATAAGATCCATATCCAAGAACTTAAAGACCATTATTCTAGAGGAGGCTTAGGGGACTCGATCGTCAAGAAATATCTTACTGACGTCATACAAACGTTTCTAGATCCCATCCGCGCGCGTAGAGCCCATTTTGCCGCAGATCCTGCTGCCGTCTGGCAGGTGCTCAAGACCGGCACTACCCATGCTAGAGAAGCTGCCAGTCAGACACTCTCGCAAGTCAAGAAAGCGATGTGCCTCGATTACTTTCAATAAACAAAACACCTGGTTGCGACAAATGGGTGTTTTTATTTCATATATTTGCGGTTCTTTTTTTGTGAACATTTTGCATAACCATCGATTTTAGAATCTGCCATATGAATTCGAGTTATGAGGCACATTTTTTAGAAACTTGATATGTTTAACTTGATTTTGAAAGTTGTTTTTATGATGATTGATAAAATTTACTTGGAGGTCCAATGTACTATTTCAAAAAAGCGATCATCATGATGATGGTTTCTATAACATCTCTTGTATTGGGTCAAGACTGGACAGATGACCTTACTGATAGAGAAACTTTTGTTACATTTTCAAAAATAGACGACACCCCTGGCTCAATAGGGGTTAGAACTATGAAATTTTTAGTCTGTGGTGTCGATACAACTACCCCTCGTATCTATTTTATCGATACAAACAAAAACGCTTATCACTATGACTTTGCTGTTAACGCCTTAAAATTAAGAATTAGTTTGGATGAATTCAACCGAGCAACATATTTTACCGATCATCGGTCTTTTATTGCTGGAACTCTCTTATCTTACGATAATTTTATCGACGCACAGGGAAAAAAAGGTGCTTATGTTTTTGAATTTTGGCCTACGGATCCAGTTAAAGTGCAGTTTACACATCTTGTATACGAGCTAATTTCCACTCATATGGGGTTTGATGTCGATCGCCTTTTTTATCATCCTGCCGGTGAAACACACATGCAATTGTTGAAACAAGAGCAAGAACAATATAATCGCTTGGCAATACCTGTACTGACATCGGAGCTTTTATTTCAAAACATGACATTTATTCCTCTTCACTTAGGTGAGGGATATGGATATTTGAAAGTGGGCGATGCCACCAACAGTGCTTCATATTCTTTTAAAGATATCGTTATTTTTAAGACAATACCTAATGAATTATCTCATGTCGCGGGTGTATTAACTGAGGAACCACAGACACCTCTTTGTCATATCAATTTAAAAGCTAGGCAGAACAACACTCCTAACGTCTTTTTGAAAAACGCATCGTCTCAGCCTGAAATCGAAGCTCTTATTGATAAGCCAGTGTATTTTAAGGTAAGAGCGGACGGAATAGAGATTCGTAGAGCAACTGACCAAGAAATTGAAATTCATTTGGAAAAAATCAGGCCTACCGAGTCGCGTTCTCCTGAGAGAAATTTATCTATTACAACTATTACGTCTCTGAAACAGGTAAGAAATAAAGATATTTCTACGTTTGGCGCAAAAGCTGCCAATGTGGGAGAGCTAAAATTGGTTGCTTTAAAAGATGTCACTATTCCAGATGGCTTTGCTATTCCTTTCTATTTTTATCATGTTTTTATGTCAAAAACTGGTCTCTACGAAGAGGCCCGATCTATGATTGAAAGAGCAGATTTTAAAAGCTCCTCAGAAGCAAGAGAAAAATTGCTAAAAGAATTTCAGAAAAAAATCAAAAAAACTCCGATGCCAGAGGATCTCCAAGCCTCTATTGACGAGCTTCAGGGGCAGTTTTCTGAAGGAATAGGAATTAGATGTAGATCCAGTAGTAACAATGAAGACTTGCCTGGGTTCAATGGGGCAGGGCTTTACGATTCGTATACTTATCGTCCTGGTGCAGGAAGCTTATCGCAAACGATTCAAAAGGTTTTCGCAAGCTTATGGAATTTTAGAGCTTTTGAAGAAAGAGAATTCTATCGAATCAATCACTTCCATACGGCTATGGGAGTTTTAGTTCATCCTAATTTTGATAGCGAGATAGCGAATGGAGTGGCTGTGACTAAAAATCCTTACTACAAAGATTGGGATGGTTGTTACATCAATGCCCAGGTAGGGGAATCGCTTGTTACCAATCCGCAGGAAGGCTCTCTTCCTGATGAAATCTTAGGCTTGTTTACACAAATATCGAATGATGATGACGATAAAGAAGGTCTAGAAATCATTTTTATTCGCCATTCAAATCAAGTAGATGAAGGAAAAACAGTCTTGACATTGGATCAAACCAAGCTCTTAGCTGATAATCTTTTAGAGATTCAGAAACATTTTCTAAAGGTATATCATAAAAATACACAAGATGGATTTGCAATGGATATTGAATTTAAAATAGACAAAAATAATGAACTAGTTATTAAACAAGCTCGCCCATGGGTAGACTGAGGGGTTCTGTTTCCATTTAAACAGTTATTTAGTAGCTTAGGTGCGAGTCTTGTGTTAGGTTTTGTAAGAGACAATTAAGCTCATTAAAATTATTGGAAAGTCTTTTCTAGCAAAGTATTTGACATTGAAAGCAATTAATACTGGATAATACCTGCCTAATGACTTAAGAAATACTCTAAAGATAAGTCCCTGTCACAGACTGGGGGTTAGACTTAAGCTCTTCGGGAGTACCTTCAGCGATGAGCTGGCCGCCGGCAAGACCGGCGCCAGGACCGAGATCGAAGAGGTAGTCGGCGTTTTTGATCACATCGAGGTTATGCTCGATGATAACAAGGGTATTGCCCCGGTCAACGAGCTGATGGAAGATTTTGAGGAGTTTAATAATATCGTCACTGTGAAGCCCGACAGTAGGCTCATCTAGAAGATAGAGAGTTTTTCCAGAGGATCTGCGTGAGAGCTCGCGAGACAGACGGATCCGTTGCTGCTCACCTCCAGAGAGGGTGGCGACTTCTTGGCCGAGCTGAAGGTAGTCTAAACCGACGCCGATAAGGGTGTCGAGGATTTTGACAACTTTAGGGAAGGCGTCAAAAAAGGGCCTAGCTTCTAAAGCTGTCATTTGAAGGACATGGCCAAGGTGCTTTCCTTTATATTCAACCGTGAGGGAAAGGGGATTTAAGCGGAATCCATGACACGCATCACAGGTGACTTTGACAGGAGGAAGGAACTGAAGCTGAATGAGGCGTGTTCCATGCCCTTGGCAGGTTTGGCACATGCCTCGCTTGTGGTTGAAGCTGAAATGCCGCGGCTCAAGGCCTTTAGTTTTAGCGCCAGGTAAAGAAGCAAAAAGATACCGTAGGGGAGTGAGTAGATCGACATAGGTAGAGACATCCGAGCGGTTTGTTTGGCCCAGCGGATTTTGCTCCAAGACAATCAGTTGATTCCAGGGGGTATTTTCGAGGTTTTTTTCGACAAACGGTTTTAAAACATCATGGAGAAGTGTCGATTTTCCGCTGCCAGACACTCCTGTGAGGCAACTGAACACACCGACGGGTAAATTGAGGGTGAGATTTTTCAAGTTATGCATTGAGCAGTCGATAAGAGGGAAGTAATCTTTGGGCTTGCGCCGTTTTTCAGGTATGGGGACTTGTTTATGGCCGCTAAGATAAGCTCCTGTGAGCGAGTGAGGATTTTTTAAGATTTCAGGGAGCGTTCCTTGAGCTGTGATTTTTCCCCCTTCTTTTCCAGCCTTAGGGCCAAAATCCAAAATATAGTCGGCAATTTGCATTGTAAGGGGATCATGCTCAACTAAGATGAGCGTGTTACCCATTTCTTTAAGTTTTAAAAGCGCTTGATTAAGCTTTAAATTGTCTTTAGGGTGCAACCCAATGGTCGGCTCATCGAGCACATAAAGGCATCCTGTGAGACCTGAGCCAAGCTGTCTAGAAAGTCTAATGCGCTGTGTCTCTCCACCAGAAAGTGTGGGAGCGCTTCTATCTAGCGACAGATATCCAAGGCCAATAGATACAAGAAAGTGGAGCTTATGTTTAAGTAAATCGTAGGGCTCTTGCAAATACGGCGTCACACTCCAATGGTGCATGAGCGCTAGTGCATTTTCGACAGGCATTCTGCAAAAATCTGCAATAGAGGTGTTTTCTATTTTGACATGGCGGGCCAGCGGATGCAGGCGGCTTCCCTCACAGCTAAGGCATATCGATTGTGTTAAAAGAGGTGCAAACACTTCGCGAAAATCTGAGCGGAGCTTAGCTGCTTTACCAAGAACATGGCTGAGCCCCAACCATTCAAAATTTTTCCGTTTCATCGGTCCTTGAAAAATCAGCTGAAGATGTTCAGGTGGCTGTTTTTTTAGCGGAAGATCAGGATCGATATCATAATCGAGCATCATCTCATGGACAAGTTTTATAGCCTGTGTAGATGTCGTTTCTTTCCAAAGGTTGCGGAGAAAGCCAATAGGAGAAAGAGCCAGCAGCTCTTTACTCCCTTTCAAATCAATGCCGAATTGAAATCCCAGCCCTAAGCAGTCAGGGCACATTCCATTTTCAGTATTGAATGAAAACGTGTGAGGCGTGATGGAAGGATAAGAGGTGCCGGTTGTCGGATCTGAAAAAGCAAGATTGAAAAAATGATCTTTCCCATCCGCATCAATGGTCACAACACCTTTTGTGAAGGTAGTAGCATGTTCAATCGCTTCTAAAAGACGAGGAGTTGATCCTGCATCTAAGATGCACCGGTCAATCACAAGGAAGAGGTCATTTTTTCTCATTTCATCAAAAACGATTTCTTCATCGAGCTCGTTATAAACACCGTTGAGGCGAATCCGCAAATAACCTTGAGCTTGGAGTCGTTTAGAAAGATCGGAGAACGATTCTCCTTTTTTCAATTTAAGAGGCGCTAAAATATGGAGTTTTGTTTTAGGTGGAAGCTGCATGATTTTTTCAGCAACAAAACGGACCGTGACAGCTTCTAGTTTAGCACCTGTTTGAGGGGAGTAGGGTGTCCCAAGATAGGCAAACAAGATGCGTAAGAAATCATACGCCTCTGTCATAGTGCCAACGGTGCTGCGAGGATTGCCAGCATGATTTTTTTGCTCAATGGCAATCGCTGGCGAAAGACCGTCTATCCGCTCGATTTTAGGCTTTGCCATTTGCTTGATGAACTGGCGAGCAAAAGGCGACATCGAATCGACAAACCGCCTTTGCCCTTCTGCATAGATCGTTTCAAACGCAAAAGAACTCTTTCCAGAACCAGACGGTCCTGTGCAAAGAGTAATTTGTCCGCGAGGAATTTTTGCATCGATCGATTGAAGATTGTTTTGAGAAGCTCCTTCAACCACGATATGGGTGATGGGATCAAACTTTGCTCTTTTGTGATCTGTGAAATGAAAAGTTTGATTAAGAGCACTTCCTGTCGGAGTTTTCCCTTTAGCAACTTTTTCTGGGGATCCTTGTGCAAGAAGCTCTCCACCGCCAGCTCCCCCTTCAGGGCCCAGTTCAATCACCCAGTCGGTGGCTTTAACAAGATCCATGTTGTGTTCGATCACAAGAACGGTATTTCCTCGGTCTACAAGCGACTGCAAAATATCAATCAACTTACCAATGTCGTGGAAATGGAGTCCTGTTGTTGGCTCATCCATGAGGTAAATCGTTTTTCCAGTGGGCGGTCTAGAGAGCTCTTTGGCAAGTTTAATCCGCTGCGCTTCTCCTCCAGAAAGGGTCGGGGAAGGTTGTCCTAATCGAAGATAATCTAGACCCACTTTAAGAAGCGTCTCAAGCTTTGCTTTGATCGATGGAATCGAATCAAAAAACGCAGCCGCCTCCGACACTGGCATTTCAAGAACATCATGAATGCTTTTGCCTTTAAAACGGATTGCAAGTGTTTTGTCATCGAACCTTTTACCTTCGCAATGGCTGCATGTGGTCCATTCATCGTCTAAGAAATCCATGTCGATTTTGACCATGCCCATGCCGCTGCAATGCGGGCAAGACCCTTCTTTCACATTAAAGCTAAACCTTCCTGGCTTGTAGCCGAGAGATAAACTTTCCGGAAGCTGGCTGAATAGATCGCGGATGTCATCAAAGAGTTTGATATAGGTTGCTGGATTGGATCTGGGTGTTTTTCCAATGGGTGTTTGATCAATCCCAATCACCTTATCCACATGCTCTATCCCGTCTATTTCCTTGTGGGCGCCCACACGCAGCTGTCCCCCTTGAAGTTCATTGGTCAGTTTTGGAAACAAGATATCGGAGATTAAAGACGATTTTCCAGAGCCAGAAACTCCCGTGACACTCACAAAAAGCCCCAGCGGGATTGAGACCGTGATTTTCTTTAGGTTATGATGGGTAGCGTCTTTGATCGTGATTTTTTTCTCAGAAGGCTTTCGTTTCTTTTTCGGATGTGTCACATGTTTTCTGCCAGCTAAATAATCGGCAGTGATTGACGTCTTACATTTTAAAAGCCCTTCTGCCGGCCCTGCATAGAGGACTTCTCCACCAAGTGCTCCTGCGAGGGGCCCGATATCAACAACCGTGTCAGCGGCAAAAATCGTTTCTGCATCATGCTCGACAACAATAACCGTATTGCCCAGATCACGCAGCGCCTTGAGAGTTGTGAGCAGCCGGTGGTTATCAATCGGATGCAGCCCAATGGAAGGTTCATCCAAAACATAGGTTGTACTGACAAGGCCCGATCCAATTTGGGAAGCCAGGCGCACCCTTTGTGCTTCGCCGCCAGAAAGTGTCGGCGCTGTCCGCTCCAGCGTTAAATACCCAAGACCTACTCCTAAGAGAAAATCAAGCCTATGCTGGATCTCTTTCAAAAGCTCTTCTGAAATTGTCATCCGTGGAACTTTTTTAAAGAAAGCCGCAGCATCTACAATCGGCATGGCAGTGATTTCTGCAATTGTTTTACCTTGGATTTTTGCAGCAGAAGGGTAAGGCTTTATCCGGCTTCCTTTGCAGCTAGGGCACACGGCCTCTTCCATGAGAGGCTCCATTTTTTGCCTATACACATCGCTACTTGCTGCCAAATACCGATCCATCGCTTCATGAAGAACGCCTTTCCACTGCACATATTCTGTCCACCGAGCTTTTTTATGCGGATGAGAAAAGAGCATGCGCGTCCACTTGGCATCTAAACCATAAAGAAAGGCGGTTTTTCCTTTTTCCGGAATTTTTTTCCACGGTGTATCGATCTTAAATCCAAAAATCCGTGCTAAATTGTCATAGATGTTTCCAAATCGGACTGTCGTATATGAAGGCGCAATCTGGCAGCAATCTTCAGCAATGCTCAAATTCGGGTCGATGACTAAATCCAACCTAAAAGCCCTTGAGACACCCAGTCCTTGGCATGTAGGGCACATTCCCAGCGGATGGTTGAATGAAAAATCATGAGGCTCTAGCGGGGGGTAAGAAAGGCCCGATTTTTTAGCATAGGCATGCTGAGAAAATAAAAGCTCTTCTTTTGTACCTGAATTATAAGCGCTCATCAGCCCATTTCCTAACTCAAGCGCCTGCGTCACCGCTTCTTTGAGCCGATCATTTTCTGGAAGTGCAATCCGATCAATTACAAGATCGACATCATGAGGTTTTTGCTTATCGATGGAAAGCGATTCTGAAAGTTCAACAAAAGCCCCATCCAGACGCACCCTTGTAAATCCTTTCCTCTGAAGCTCTGCAAACTCTTCTTTGAACTCCGCTTTTTTCCCCCTCGCATAAGGACTTAAAATAATCAGCTTAGTTCCATTTGCAAGTGCGCTGAGTGTCGCAAAAATCTGCGCAGCACTCTGGGGAGCCACCGCCTCTCCACTCACAGGACAGTGAGGGATAGAGGCTCTAGCAAAAAGAACTCTTAAAAAATCGTAAATCCCCGTCATCGTTGCGACAGTGGACCTTGGCGTTCTCCCTGCGGTTTTTTGCTCGATGGCAATTGTCGGTGAAATCCCTTCAATCCTATCCGCGTCCGGCTTCGGGAAATCGCCCAAATGCCGTCTTGCATAGGTGGAGAGTGATTCAACATACCGCCGCTGCCCTTCCGTGTAGATCGTATCAAAGGCAAGCGACGATTTGCCTGATCCCGATACGCCTGTAAAGACAATCAGCTGGAAAGGATCGAGCGTCAAATCGACCGACTTGAGGTTGTGCACCTTAACTTTTTTTAAAACAATTTTCATAACGGTTTATCTGTTATACAACAGATGAATTTAATGATCTTCTGTTCTTTCTGCGTGTAATTAAAATTTTTACTTTATTTCAGATCGTCATCGAATAAAAAAATCAATCGTGGTATCATGGATAGTACAATTTTAACTAAGGGTTTAATGAACCATTAAATCCAGGGTGGATACAAAAATGACTGGTTTCGGTAATGGTATGAGTGGACTAGGCTTCAAAGCAGCTGTCATTCAGTTCGGCAATGCAGGCTTTGAGCTACTGAGTGCAACAGCAAAATTGCCTTTTTCTGGTGGATGGAAATGGATGGTTTTTACCGGCCCTCCGGTTCTTCTACTAGCCTCAGGAGCTGGGGCTGTCATTTTTGCTGTCATGAGGAAGACAATTCGTATTGCTGGATCTTCAATCTCCCAAAATGCCAATAAATTAATTAGAGGTTTTTCTGGTCAAAGGGCTGTTCATCCACAACCTCATCACGTCCCCGGCCAAATAGATGCAAGCCAAGTTTGGAATTTATTTCGAAGTGTTCAGCCTCAACCAAGACAAGAACATATCAATGCCCCTCAAGTGCAGCGTGGTCCTTTAGCGCCTCTTCCTGTTGATGCTGCAAAAGAGAGAAATAAATCACTTCTAAAGATGCTTTCGCTCGTAGAGAAACTGGTCATTGATCCTCTCATGCAAAAAAAAGATGTTCTTTTTGGAGAGACGTATACAGTAGAGGAGCTCAAAGCATGGCTTATGAGCATGACTCTTTGGCGGCTTGGAATGGCTTGGGATGAGCTGGAAAATCAATATGTTCATATGCAAACTCCTCCGCCTCCGACAGTAGAATCGATTATCGATCAAGCTAAACAAATCGATGCTGAGATGGGCAGGGTATTTGAGCAGAACGTACAAGGTCCTGATGGCCTAGTTATGATTTTAAGTGCCATTTCCTTTGGCTCTCTTAGTGATCGAAAAAAAATCGCTTTACATGCACTTTTTCTTAAACTACCTGAATTATTGAACGAATCTCGCCTTAATGAAGATGATAAAACACAGGAAGAGCAAGAAATTCGTAAAAAGTTTGCATTAACAATGCACCATGGAATGGCCCATACACTAACCCACATGGTTGACATTATTGAAGGGTGGTTTGTTGTGTGGGATATTTCTCCGAAAGCTCTCATTCCAACCCTCTCTATGCCATCAGGAGCGCCCATTGAAGAGCGAGATGAAAGTAGTGAGTTCTCTGAATTAGTCAGAGGTTCTTTTTCCAAAGTTGAAGAAGATCTGAGAGAAAAATATCTGATACCTTTATGGAGTAAAAAAAGGGGGGAGTGGGGTGCTGCCTTAGAAAAAAACCTAGAGGGACATAGTGAAACAGCTCTAGCTCTATGTGGGAATTTTATCAATGGCAACATGACTGAAAAAGAGTTTTTAGAGGTCTCTCAAGAACATGCTTTTTCAACTGCCCAGACATCCTTGATTTTTTTCATGAGAGCCATTGAATGGATGGGACGTGATGCTGGTAAATTCAGGGCCACGACACGTAGTATTCTTGGAACCGCGCTTGGACAACTTGAGTCTACAATCATTGATACGCTTGCAAAAACAGCAGAAATGTTATCACAAGTCTCTTTTAAAAGAAGTGTTCCAAAGGTAGTTGATTATTTTATCGAGTTATTAAAATGCTGCACGACCATGCAAACCGTTCAGCAAAGCGCTCCTCCTCTCAATGGAAGTTTTGTCCTTGTAGATGGAAAAAGTCCCTTCATTGCTGCTTTAGAAAGATCAGGACTTGAAGAATCAGCACTCAGACAGATGGAAGGACTTTATAGAGAGATTTCACAACAAATCTCTGGAAAAGTCATTATTGAGCAACTTCCCCCAGGTTCGGTTCACAAAGCTGTGCGTCATAGTTTTGATTCTCCTTCATACGAAGAAGGATGGATTCGTGTGACAAAAGAGCGGTTAAAAGCTGTTCTTCGATTACGTGCTGAAAAATATGCACAAGAAGAGGGGAATTGGTTATCTAATCTTTTTAAGACGAGTTCAAACGGCTCTTCCACAAATGTTCTCAGTGCGTTCCGAGCTTTTTATTCCAAGCTTCAAGAGATTCCCGGCTTAGAAGGTGCAATGTCATTCTTTTTTTCCGGAATCGAAGCAGTTATTGCAGATAAGGGTGTTGCGGCTGTTCAATCCTTCTTAAATGAGTGCACTTCTACGGGCTATTTAAGTACCACTATCGCGACATCGCTTGTATCGAATCTTATTTACAAAGAAGATGAGAAATGGAATGAAAAATTACAAATACTTCAACAAGCTTTTCAATTTCTCCAACCTGATGAGCAAGAGTTAGTCCTCAAGTATTTACATGTGATATGTGATCAAGAGACTTATGATCTACGTGTAGACCAGCTAAGAGAGATTCGCCAATCGGATCTTAATGAGCAGATTAAAACAATGAAAGCCCGAGAAAATGCTTATAAACAGGCAGTGGATCAATCATTAGTACTACTCGAAGATTTAAGAAAAAATGAAAATGAACAAGATTTTGCAACGGTCATTGAAGGACTCGCAAAATTAAAGAGAGAAAAAGAATTAAGGCAATTTGAGCGGGTTAGAACACTAGTTATCTTTGTTGCAGATACGTTTCTTGAAAGCTCTTTAACATTTACAGGTGGAGCGGCTCTAAAAGGCATTTGCATTAGGGTCATTCATGAAGCGTTAACTTTATTAACCTTTCAGGAAATAGTTAAACATTGGATTTTCACTATTGTCGATCTCATTATAGACGAACTAGAAGAAAGCAGCCATCCTAAGCCAGAAGTCCAAGGTGCTACACCTGAAATGGCAGTATCGCTTCTAGATTTGATAGTAGGCGAGCAAAGGCAACGTCTTTTAAGTTCACTTGCTAATATGATGCAAACAGCCCAAAAGGATGAAGGTTGGTTGAGTCTAGGTGCTTGGATGACATGGGGTGCTAAGACAGTTTCAAATTGGAGCCCTGCCACAATTTGGGGTTATATAGAACCGTATAGAGAGAGGGCCGTAATGACTCCTTTAGATCTGAGAAATAAGGTTGTGAAGTGGATTGGTGATTATGGACGTGATCCCAATGGGTTATCGGATGTCATTATTCAATCTTTGACAGAGTACGTTGCAGATCCTCGTCCTGTAAGAGTTTAGCACGCTTGCAAACGGCTCTGAAAACTCTTATATTAGGCTTATGACGCGAACAAAAATGGTTTGTACCATGGGCCCACAGGTCAGCTCTTGGGAGATGATTCTAAAGCTCATTGATGCCGGGATGAATGTTGCACGGATCAACTTCAGCCATGGCACACATGAAGAGCATGCAAAAGTCATTGCTACCTTAAAAAAAGCACGGGAAGAGAGAAAAATTCCCTTAGCTATCATGGTCGATACAAAAGGTCCTGAGATTCGTTTAGGAGAGGTTCCCGGCGGACTTTCTCTGAAAAAAGGCGATGTCATTCACTTAGTGCGTAAAGTCTCATCAAAAGAGCAAATCTTACTGACCCCCTTAGAAGTTTTTGAATCGGTCAAAGTTGGTCAAACACTTCTATTTGATGATGGTTATATTCAAGGAAAGGTAATCAAGTTGAAATCAGAGGGCGCTGATGTTGAAATCTTGAATGAAGGGCTATTAAAAAGTCATAAAAGCGTGACTCTTCCAGAGGCGCAGGTTAAGCTTGCTGCACTAACGGCTCAAGACGTGAAAGATCTCCAGTTTGCCTGCGAGCAAGGAATTGATTGGGTAGCAGCTTCTTTCATTCGGTCGAAAGAACATGTACATGAAATTCAAAAACTTCTTAAAAGTGCTGGAAAGCCAGATGTTTTAGTGATGGCAAAGATTGAAAGTGCAGAAGGTGTTGAAAATTTCGAAGCCATTTTAGAAGCAGCAGATGGAGTGATGGTAGCAAGAGGAGATTTAGGAGTTGAGCTTCCTATTGAAGAGGTTCCACCACTACAGAAAATGATGATCCGTAGGTGTATAGAAGTCTCTAAACCTGTTGTAACTGCCACCCAAATGCTAGAGTCAATGATTCAAAATCCCCGTCCTACAAGAGCGGAAGTTTCTGATGTTGCTAACGCTATTTATGATAGCTCGTCTGCCGTGATGCTATCAGGAGAGACAGCTGTCGGAAAATACCCCATAGAAACGGCCAGCATGATGAGGCGGGTGATAAATCAGACAGAGCTCGATTTTTCGTACCGTGATTTTTATGACCAGCATGTAACGCTTGAGTTTTCAAATGTGGCAGCCTCACTCTCTTCAGCAGCTGTACAAACAGCCTATACGGCAGAGGCAAAAGCGATTTTTGTCTTTACGATCAGCGGAGCTACTGCTCGGTTGATTTCTCGATTCCGGCCTGAGATGCCAATCATTGCGCTTACCCCCAATGAAAAAACGTACCATCAATTAGCGCTTGAATGGGGTGTGATCCCCCTTAAAGCGGGCTCTTCTCTCACACTTTCTGAGGCGATTGCTTTTACTTCTGAATATGCTCTAGAACGCCGCCTTATCAAAAAGGGAGACCTTGTTGTGATGACAACAGGTACGCCATTCTGGAACAAAGGAACTACCAATACTTTAATTGTTGATCGTATAGGACAATAAGCTTAAAGCAGAGAGCGCGGCGGTTTCAGCGCGCAAGATATTGCGGTGGAGTGTGACGGCAGCTCCTTGCAGCTTTGTTTCTAGGAGAGTTTCTTCCTTAGCGGAAAATCCTTTTTCAGGACCAATGACGATGATGACAGGGGATGGGTACTTTTTTTGGAGGGTCTGGGCATGAGGCTGCAAAGATCCGAAGAGGAGAGTTCCTTTCGGTTTTTCCCACTCTGAAAGAGAGGGTTTGAGATGGATGGAGGGGAGATAGAGCCTGCCGCATTGTTTGAGAGCAGAGAGTGTTAGGGTGTGAAGTCTATCAATTTGGTGGGGAGAAAGTTCTTTCTTTTCGCTTTGTTCTCCGGGAAATAACCAGAATTCATCAGCACCGAGCTCAGTTCCTTTTTCGATAATCCAGTCGAGAAGAGCCGGGCGTGTGAAGGCTTGGGCAAGAATGAGGGTATGTGAGGGGGGCGGCTGATCGATTTTTTGGGTGATTTCTAAGAGGGCGGAGCTATTTTTGATTTCGATGAGATGTGCATGAACAAGCGTCCCTTTTCCGTTCACGATTTCTATAGTGTCTCCAGTGCGGGCACGCATGACATTTTTGAGGTGATGAAATTCATCGCCTGTAAGGAGCGCTGTTTTTTCAGAGAAGGTTGTATCAAGAAAGAAGCGATGGGCAGGCATGCTGAATCATTTCCTTGGGGTGTGAAAACTGAAAGGTACTGAAAGCTGTCGGACTTTTAAAGGGCTTTTTTGCGTGGGAAAAATCGATGATCAGTTTAAAGCGGTAATCATTTTCAAAAGGGTTGCCAGTGTAGGTTTTAACTTCACAGGGGGCAGATGGAATGTGGATGCCTTCTGGGACAAAAGCGGTCAGCTGCTCTTTGGGATAAAGCTCGCGGAGTGTAGGCAGCCACTCTAAATGTTCAGGGTTGTTTCCAAAGATGAGGGCAACTGAATCTTGTCTAAATGGTTTTTTAAGTCTTCCGGGGAGCTGCTGCTTCCATTTGTTATGAATCCAGAGCCACTCATGAGGTCTTGCTTTGATGCTTGCTTGGAATAGATCTAAAACCTTTGTCATTTGATCCGTTAGATCTCCTGCAAATTCAATGGGGTCGCTGTAGTGGATGATGTACTTTCCATTTTCTCTTCGAATGGTGGCGACGATAATAGGGCAGCCGGTTCTTTTAGAGAGGAGCGCAGGAAGGGGAGAGGTCCACGCATCGCGGCCTAAAAAGGGAGAAGAAAATCCCGAATCGGGCATGCCTTGATCGCCGACAATGCCTAAGAACTTGCCTTCTTTGAGAGCTTTGACGCTTGCGCGGTAAGCATCGCGCGGCATGATGATTTTTCCGCCGAACTTTTCACGGAGGCGAAGCGTCCAGTTGTAGAGGGGTTTATTTTTTATAGGTCTTCCGATGGCAACTCCTGGCATGCGGCTTGTTCCTTCTAGGAAGAGGAGCTCCCAGTTAGTTTGATGGCCGCAGAAAAAGATGACTCCTTTGCCTTGGCTAATGAGAGAAGCTGCATAATCTGGATTTTCGCAGGTGGCAATTTTAGAGATATTGGTTTCTCTATAAAGGCGGGGATACTCAAGGATAGCAATGGCAAGATTTTGCAGGGATGCTTTTGCTAAACTTACAATCTGCTCTGGACTCAAGTGCAGATCGGTGGCCAGCGCGAGGTTAGAAAGGGATCGTTTACGGTATTTGGGGTAAGCATGATAAATGAGAAGGCCGAGGGCTTGGCCGAGTTTATTTAAAAATGGGTAGGGGAGGAATTGGAGCGGGAATGTAAAAACCCTGAAACAGAAGTAATTTATCCAAGACATAAATCACAGATTCTTTTGAGTTGGATCGGGTAGTCTAAGTGGGCTACAGTTGAGCGGATCTCTTTTGCACGCTCAGGTGTTTTAGGATGGTTTAGGGCAATTTCAAGAAGAGAGGCAAGTTCTTCAGCATTTTGACAGTTGTGAGCTGTGATGCCTGATTGAGGTTGCAAGACTTCATGGCCTCCATTCATCTTTGATGAGACGACAAAGAGACCTAGGGCAAGAGCTTCAACTGTAACATTGGCAAAGGGATCGTAAATCGATGGAATCACCAGGCTATCGGCTGCAAGATAGTACGGTATTGTAGAGGGGTCGCTTCCAAAAAAGGTGACCTGGCTTGCAAGGCCAAGGCGTCTTGCAAGCATTTGATAGGCTGGGAGGTGTTTGTCCTGTCCCACAACGGAAAGGTGAAAGTTTTTGCTGCGCAAAAGAGAGAGGGCTTCCAAGAGAACATCGAGACCTTTGCGCTTAAAGTTATGTCCTACAAAAAGAAATTGATAGACTGAAGGGTCGAGGCCCAGATCTGTTGCATACTTTGTGCGGTTTGTGAGCGAGTCATTAAAGTCTGCTTCCTGCGCGCCCCACTCAACGCCGTTATGGACGACATGGATTTTACTGGGAGGTGTTTTATAGTATTTTAGGATTTGGGCTTTAACCATTTCAGAGTTTACGATGATCGTTTTAGTAATATCGGATTCAAATGTTTTTCTTTCTAACTCGAGTTGAAATCGATGCAAGGGATTGAGTGCAAAAGAGAGTTTTCGAAGAGGGCCTTCAAGCTCGGCGCGCAAGTCGAGATAAGCTGCATGGACACCATTGCCTGCTCTATGATGGGTTTGAAAGGAACATCTGTCCATACTGAAAATTACATCATGGTGCGCGGTTTTCTCTTTGAGCCATCGATCAAAGTTTTTGAGTTTTTGAACTTTTAAAAAGCCTTTGGGCTTATAGGTAAAAGTAGGGCATAAGTGTGAGGATGAGGCAGAAGTGTAAAGGGAGACCTCTATCTCTCTTTCAAGAAGAGCCTCTAAGATTTTTGTGGTGACTTTTTCGAGCCCGCCATGGGAATGGAAGTCTTTTTTAACGAGGGCTAATGTTTTCATGGGAGGCATCTTTGATGTGGATTAGGTTTTGAGAAGCTTCTATAGCAAGGCTTAGCTTTTCCGTTGGGGATTTATAGAGCTGGAAGCGGTTCATATAGTATCTAAATCTATTGCGTAAAGAGTCTTCTCTGTGTTTAAGAGAGCTGGGATCTTTGTCCTCTTGTTCAAAGTCGGAGAGAAGAAGTGAGACATAGCGGTCTTCTAGCCCCTTTGGATTTTGAAACTGGACACACCATTCGAATTTATTTTCAGCCGGTAGGGCAAAGATTGAAATTTGAAGCATATCTTGGACAACTTCAACAAAAAACCGGCTGGCTCCTTTTGCAAAGAGCGGTTCTTTAATCATGAAAACTCCTCGGAACTGGTCAATGAGACCACCCAGGGCAATTGAGAAAGTTTCTGGATTAAGGTTTGAGCTTTGTCCTGCTGGAAAGAACAAAGCAACAGGAATCGGTTTTGTCAGGGGATGCAGATCTAATTTAACAAAATCGATTCGAAGGTCACGAGCATGAGGATCATCAATGGTGATCGGATGATCTGAAAAATCAGAAAGTTCTATTTGCTTCCACTCATCTGGAACGGGAAACGAAATTTCATTTGATAAAGACTCAGCTTTTTCAAGATCTGAGCGGGTGATTTTATTTAAATCGAAGGTCAGATCGATTCCTTTAGATTTAAACTCTTTAATCTTTTCAACAGGTCCGCTCACCGTCATAGAGAGAAAGTAAGGCCAGATGTCCAGATATTGATAGTCTTGAGGTGCTTCACCGATGGGATCGGTTATGAGGACAGGCACTTTTTCGGTAATCATTCGAGTAAAGGTGATTGGAAGTCTTTGCACGATCACTCGTTTGACAGTTTTAGAAAGATCGATGTCAGGGTTAAGAGAGATGAGGTTTTTACGAGAGATTGCAGCTAGCCATTCATCCGATTTGCCTGTTGCATCCAATACGACTTCAAGATCGTTGGAGGTAAGATCTTTGAGAAGTTTTTTATTTCCCTGCAGTGAGAGTGAAATCCGTTTTGAAAGAATACCACTTGTGAGAAGGCCGTCAACTGTCATGCCTGCTGGAATGTTAGTTAAGCGGATGGGAACATTGTCCAATGTTTGTGTTGTAGTCATCGATTTACTAACCATGAGCCAAAGAGAAATGGACAGCAGAAGAGAAATGAGTTTACGATCCCAGTTGCTTAAAAAAATACGACGAAATATTTCCATTTAACCCCCTATCCATTCCCTCAATAGGAATTTTTTGCGCTGTGGTTTTGAATCGGGAGCGCTAAAGATACTATGGATAACACCTTTCAATTGGGCGGGCTTAACACCGCGATGAGAAAAGACCCCTTCTCTGGCAATTGTCACTTTGCCGGATTCTTCTGATATTGCTATGACGAGTGCATCAGATACTTGAGAAATTCCAAGTGCTGCTCGATGTCTTGTTCCCATGGCTCTTGCAATCTCAACGCTTTCTTCAGCCAGTGGAAAAATAACGGCTGCAGCAACAATTGTCATATCACGAATAATAATCGCTCCGTCATGCAGAGGGGAGGTACTTGTAAAAATCGTTTCTAAAAGTTCTGAAGAAAACTTTGCGTCTAACACAACGGCCTTTTGTGCAAATTCATCCAGTTTATCCATACGTTCTAAAGCTATCAAAGCGCCTGCTCTTTTTTCAGCAAGCCGATAGATCGAACTAATAATCTGGTCTAAGAATTTATCAAATTCCGTGACTTCTCGGAACTTTTTTCCTTTCAAACCAAGTCTTGATAGGGCCACTCTGAGCTCAGGTTGGAAGATCATGATCAGTCCGACGGCTGCCACATTCATCAGATTAGACATGATGGTATAGAGGATAGGAAGTTGAAGGACAGAGCTGAAGGTGAAAATCGCTAAAAATGCCAGCAGGCCCACGAGCAGATCTTGTGTTCTTGTGTTCCAAAAAAGCGACAATAAGTAGTTGAGTATGATAGTGATCACACCTATTTCGATGATGGGAGTAATTGCGTCTAAAACAATCATACTATTTTTTTAAGCCCCAGGGTTATTGTAGGCTTGAAGTTAGTTAAGGTCAACCCCGATATCGTGCTCAAGTTGGTAATATTTTTGAAGTAGGGATGTCAACGCTCTTGTTTGCTCAAATTCGCTTTCAGATAAAAATTTTTTTGCATCTTGAAGTTGCAGCTCAGAAAGGCTTCCAGCCCCAAATTGAACCTCAGCTTCCTCTAGTGTCTGCTGCGCAAGATAAAGATTTTCTTGAGAGTTTTGATAAAGGAACAAGGCCTCTTCTATTTCATTGGCATCCTGACGAATAGTCATTTCGAGTTTATCATTTTCAAATTCGTAAGCGATATGAGCCGCTTTTCTATAGGCGATTGTTTCTTTAGATTTCATTTCCCTTTTCAAACTATCAAAGAGAGACCATGACAGCTGCAAACCACCAGCCCAGTCATTGCGCTGTCTAAAAAATTGACCGTTCACAGGCTGATAGTAGCCATAGTCAACAAAGGCGGACACTTCAGGTAAATATTGGGTATGGGATTGATGTTTTTTTGCGTCAGCTGCTTGAACATAGAGGCGCGTTTTTTTAAGCTCAGGACGGCTTTCTCTTGCTTTTGCAAGCAGAGTGTTAATTTCTTCCTCATTAAAAAGAGACAACTTGGGAGGAGTTTCATTCAAAGTGTTTTTCATCAGGTAGTTTTGCAGGGCCCGCTGTTTTTCTTTTAAAAGAGGGTAATCATCAATCGAAGGGAAATGATCAATTTTGAGGCCCGCTTCTTCTTGCGGAGGAAGATGTAGTAATAGGGCGAGCTCATGACGCGCCAGCGTTGATTCTTTCTGAGCATCCATTTGTTTTGAGATCTCATAGGAAATCGCAGCTTTTGCTTTTGCGACCTGAAGTTGTGTAGAGCGCCCTGTTTTTAAGCGGATCGTTTCATCTTCATAGGCCTGTTGCAAAAAGGCGAGCTTGACATGCTCTAAAGAGAGCTGCTGATTTTTCATGCCGTATAAAAGATACTGAGTTCTCACTGCATAAAGAGTGTCTGAGATGGCCATTTCTTTGCCGACAACCCCTCCTTCTTTTATCAGGCGGGATAATTTAAGATTTCCCAGAAGATCAGAAGAGAAAATAGGCTGGGTCAATGTAAATTGATTAGAGAAAAGGTGTTTTTGCTTTTGCAGATGGGAAATCTTTTGCGATTTTTGCAAAACGGCGGCCATTGAACCAAAGGTGACTTCTGGAAACCAAGAAAGAAAAGCTTGTGTATACTGCGCATCATTTTGCTCTGACTGCAGATTTCCAAGCTGAATGGCAGGACTTGATTCTAAAGCTCTCTCTTCAGCTTCTTGCATAGATAAAGCAAATATGGAGTTTGTAGCTAAGAGCAATAATAATCGTTTCATTGAAAGCCTATCACGCGCTCGTAGCACAGGATTAGATGATCGACACCATTCATGGCTCTATGAGGGCTAGCTTCTGGCGGCAAAGAGTATACGTGTGCAATTTTGTCTTTTGAAAATCCTGTTTTCCAAGGCAGCTTTTCATCGATGTTTCTTCCTGCGCGAATAGCCTCTGCCCAATACATTGAGGCAAAGTCAAGCCAATAATAGGGCCATTTAAAACCTTCCTGAATATCGGGGCTGATCAATTGAGAGAAAAAGATCCGGTCAAACGATGGGTTTTGACAAATGAATACAGCTGTTTCCCTGCGGACTTTATTTTTTTGTAAAATGTTCGTGATTTCCATTGCTGCTTGGGATGCAGAAATGCCTTGCAAAGACATCTCAAAAGTGAATCCATTGACTTTAAGGCTAGCGGGGTCGCTTTTGCCCCATTCTTCCTGAGACTGCTTAACTGTCGCAGTGTAAGAGTCGACGACTTTACCCGATGTTAAATCAACAATCTTGAATGCAATTTCAAGCACTCGATGAATGAAAGGATTTAAACCATTGGTTTCTGTATCAAGAAAGATACCGAGCACATTCTACCTCGCAAAACAACTTCATGTTTGAAGTCAAATTACAACCGTAGCAAGAGTCTCTATTTTAACTCCAATCTTTTCGCAAATTTTGCATGCAAGAAAATTAAATCGACAGACCGTTAATTTGTAGACACCCTCAAAAATCAATCCTGGCTATGCAATGAATGTATTTGTTGTTCAGCAAGCCCATACCCAACTAGCCTAGACCATAGGTCGATCTGGTAATTTTCAGGGTTGTAGTTATCTCCATCTATGTAGGCTAGAAACTGATCAGGTCTCTTGTCTTTATCTGCCGATTCATGAATCCGCAAAACTGTTTGAGCAACTCTCCAGGCACGTTGCTGTAATCCGTAATGAAGTCCCATACAGCTGATAACGGACAATGCAAAACCAATTAGGGGAGCTTCTTTAAGTTCTGCTTTTAAAGAGGCTCCTGCAAAGAACGCTACAGGCAAGAATGAAAAATTTGCCAGACGAGCAAATAAGGCCAGATCTTCTAAATCTAATTCAGGCGCTCCGGTCACTTTTTTTCCGTGCCAGTGATTGTTTTTATGAATACCGACTTCATAGGTTGCTTCTGCATCAAATTTAACGGCAGTTGTCAGATTGCCATCGTTCCATATCAACTTAAGTTGGTCCCATTGATCTAGCCTGATTAGCGGATTGTCTATATGGGGCCTAACACGATTAACTGCAGTCCAACTGAAAGTATGGCCGTAAAATATCGCTCTAATTGTCATGCGGAATAGTTTAAATAGAAACCAGCTAATAGTCAAGATTTTATCAATTAAATAATTTAATAACAGGCTTGCAGGGAGAGTTAAGAAATGGTATGATAACCCCAAATGGCGCTCCCTCTTCAAAAATTACGTGAGATTGTGTTTCATCTTCTCTACAGCGGCGATTTTGAGTCGCTAGATGAAGATCTCTTTTCCTTTTTAATGGAGCATCACCACGTGACGAAAAAATCTCTTTACAAAGCGCGTGAGGTTGTATCTGAAATCAAAAAGAAGCAGGGTGCAATCGACTTACTGATTACAAACCATTCTAAAGAATATGAGTTTGATCGCATTCCTCGCGTTGAGAAGAATTTGCTCAGGCTGGGAATTTACGAGATGCTCTATTCCAAAGAGGTTCCCCCGAAAGTTGCAATCAGCGAGGCCTTGCGCCTTGCTCGTAAATTTGCAACAACCGAAAGCTCTCATTTTATTAACGCTCTTTTAGATACTCTTTACAAAGAAAAGAATGCAGTTTGAAGAAGGAAAACTTCTAAAAGATTTCACGACATTCGGCATTGGCGGGCCGGCCAAATATTTCACCATTGTTAACTCGCTTTCTCAGCTGCAGGAAGCTATTTGCGCCTGTAATGAAAAAAATCTCCGCTATCTTGTTTTAGGAAAAGGGTCAAACTCTCTTTTCAGTGATCAGGGCTATGATGGAGTCATTATCCTCAATAAGATTCATTTTATAGAAGAAAATGAAGGCCTTTTTCATGTCGGAGCAGGATATAGCTTTTCTCTTTTAGGCTCTCAAACCGCACGCAAGGGATGGGAGGGGCTTGAGTTTGCTTCCGGAATCCCAGGCACTGTTGGGGGCGCTGTCTTTATGAATGCAGGAGCTAATGGCTCTGAAACATTTCAGTCATTGACACATGTCACCTACGTGAATGAAAAAGGGGAGATCGAACTGCTGGATAAAAGTGAGATTCAGTGGAGCTATAGGCACACTTCATTTCATGAGAGAAAAGGAGCGATTGCAGCGGCAAGGTTCCAGCTGAAGTCTTCCACACAGGCGCGTCAAAAACAATTAACTTTAATCGATTACCGCACAAAAACTCAGCCCTATTCAGACCAATCAGCCGGGTGTGTTTTTCGTAACAGCCCTCAGGTTTCTGCCGGAAGACTTATCCAGGAGTCTGGTCTTAAAGGGTATTCAATCGGTGGAGCAGAAGTCTCGACTGTCCATGCCAATTTTATCGTGAACAAAGGGTCTGCAAAAGCCCAAGATGTTCTAGCGCTTGCAAAACATATCCAAAATACAGTGCTAGAAAAAACCGGACAATTTCTCGAGATGGAAATTCGGATCATTCCGTATAATTAACGAATGGTAAAAAACATTCCCTGGGCCGATATACATACTCATAGCCAAGCTTCTGATGGATCATTTTCTCCAGAAGAGTTAGTAAAACATGCAAAAGAATGCGGACTTTTTGGTCTTTCCATTACAGATCATGATACAACCGCCGCTTATGAAAAGGCCCTCCCTATAGCCCGTGAAATCGGCATCCGATTAGGAATTGGAATTGAATTTTCCTGTGTTTTTGAAGGGCGTGATGTCCATCTTCTAGGATATGATTTTGAATTGAACTCTTCTGTTATACAAAAGCTTTGCCTTCGGCATAAAAATCGCCGCTTACATCGTAATTTGGCGATGCTTGAAATGCTCCGCTCCCAAGGAGTTGACATCGATTTAGATGATATCACAGTTCATGGAGATTCTGTGGGACGTCCTCATATCGCCCATGCAATGGTCCAGAAGGGGTATGTCAAATCGATAAAAGAAGCATTTCACCGCTATTTGGGAGAGGGTAAAAGCTGTTATGTGCGAGGAGAGGCTCTGAGTGTCGATGAAACTATTGATGCAATCCATCAAGCCGATGGAAAAGCTTTTATTGCCCATCCTCATCTACTTACATCATCATTTCCTATTGATCTTTTGCTGCAGAGACCTTTTGACGGAATCGAGTGCCGCTATGGAAAAATTAGCACAGATAAACCATGGTCCCAAATTGCCAAAGATAAACAGTGGCTCATCAGCGGAGGTTCAGATTTTCACGGCTCAGTAAAGCCAGATCTTTTTTTGGGATGTCAAGGGATCGATCAACCAACTTTTGAACGCATCTTCCAGAGAACCACATGAGCATAGAAGCACTTCTGCAGGAGTTATTTTCAAAATCAAAGCGGCAAATTCCTAAAGAACAAGTTTGTTTAGATTCGGTTCTTAGGTCACTAGGCCATCCTCAGCTTTGTTATCCCACAGTGCATGTAGCAGGCACAAATGGAAAAGGATCGGTCACAACAAAAATCGCTAAAATATTGGAATCGGCAGGCTATCAAGTCGGTCTTTTTACCTCTCCCCATATTTATCATTTTGCAGAAAGAATCCAAATAAACGGAGCCATGATTTCAGAGGATGACATTGAAAGGCTTCTGACGCCTCTTCTCAAAAGGTTTCCTGAGTATTGTTTTTTCGATTTTACTACATTTTTAGCATTCCAATATTTTTGTGAGAAAAAAGTCGATGTGGCTGTCATTGAAGCGGGCATTGGAGGCCTGTATGATACGACTAATGTCGTAAATCCTTTGGTTTCTGTCATCACATCCATCGGACTTGATCACGTTGAATTATTAGGGCCTACCCATGATGAGATTGCATTTCAAAAAGCAGGAATCATTAAACCTGGTGTCCCTGTTGTCATTGGACCTAAAGCTCGGTATCGACCGATTTATCAACAAGCTCAGGCTAAAAACAGTTCCCTCATAGAGGTTGCTGCTCAATCAGGAACCTATGACCTAGAAAATCAAGCAATCGCACGTGCGGCGGCAGACCAGCTAAGCCCTCATTTTTCCATTTCGGATCATGATATTGAAAAAGGGCTTCTTGCAAAACCCCCGTGCCGTTTTGAAAGATTTGAAAGATTTGTTCTGGATGTTGCCCATAACGAAGAAGGTTTTATTGAGCTGATTAAAACATGGAATTTCTTGCACCCAGGCAAAAAATTTGTAGCTGTTGTTGGACTTTCTTTGGATAAAGATTTAGAAAAGTGTCTTAACGTAGTTGCAAGCGCTGCCCAGCATCTATTTCTTGTAGCCGCCCCATCAAAGCGAGCTGCGACAACAGAGCAATTAAAGGAGATTCTCTTAGCGAAGAAAATCTCCTATTTTACCGAATGTGAATCGATTGAAAAAGCTCTTACAAGTGCCTTAACCAGCGATCATGATGTTTTGGTCTGTGGATCCTTCTACATCATGAAGCAAGCTCGAGAGCAGATCTTTGGGCTCCAGGTAGGCTAAAACAATTTTTTTCTGTGCAGGGGTCAGACGTCTCATGAGCAGGCGGAGGGCCCCTCGATTATTATCCGAGAGATATTCAGCCAGTTCTTCTAAAATTTCCTCTGTTTCAAGAAAAGACAGCTCATCGAGTGGAACTTCGGGCAGTTTTTCTCCTCTGAGAAACGCTTCTGCTTTTTCTAAAACAAGCTTTGCAGCAACAAGCGCGCGCCGCTCCTGCAAGGCAGGTCTAAATTCATTTAATATTTTAATTAAATGCTCTTTGATCCCTTCAATCCGCTCGGCCATTGAGCTCAAATCTTTTTTATTCATGGTGTCTTCTAAACCATGTGTCTCGTCTTGCAAAACAATAACTTCATGTTGCAGGTACGAATCATCGACCTTTCCATATAAAGAGATTGTTTTTTGACGCAGCTGCTGAAAATAAGATTGAGCAAATTGATTGATATTTGCAGCCGTTCTTTCTAGGGAAGAAAGATTTTGAGAAGCAAGATCGAGCCTTTCTAAAAGAGATTGGCGTACTTCATCAGTCACAGGCTCGGACTCTAGAACGTTTTTAACGGACGAGAGAACTTCCTCGACGGAAGATAGGGTCTCTGCCAAAGCAGAGTAGTGGTTTGAATTCATGTTTAGATCCATACTTTCCACCTCATACTATTATATTAAAAATTAACGCAAGGGGTTCCTGATCTACACTTATTTTACTATAATTAATATATATTAAGAATAATACTAATTATTATAATAAAACATATTATAACTAAACTAACTACAATTAACTGACAATTAAATTATTTACTTTATTACGATTAATAACGTCGGAGAACCAGGTTTCCAGGTTGACCAGAAAACCTGGTGAGGGACCGTTTTAGACCATGACACAAGGGCTTTTTCTTCTCGTGCCCCTTCTTCATGCCCTGGATAGCATGTAATCGATAGAGCCCCACCGAGAGGTAGCAAATCCAAAGCTTTGGAGACACTCTTTAAGGTGGTGTCCGTCTGCGAGGTGATTTGTTTATTGCCTCCAGGCAGATACCCTAGATTATAAATGATCAATCTAACCTTCTCATCCTTAGGTAGATCAGTGTGGCATCGATGGAGAAAAGAGACGTTTGAGGCCTGAACATAGGTTCGGGCTTTGTCTAGTGCATCCTTTTGAATATCAATGGCATAGACGTGGCCTTCTTTCACGATACTGGCAAGGACAGCCGTATCCTTGCCATTTCCACAGGTGGCATCAATGACATGATCATCCGCCTTCAAAAACTCTTTCCAAAATTGATGGGCCTTTTCTAAGTGAGGTTTCATAGGAATCAACTATAACTTGCGAGAAAGATTTGAAAAAGATAAGATTTTGAGCTCTTAACCGGGGTATTAGCTCAGTTGGTTAGAGCGCCACGTTGACATCGTGGAGGTCAGCTGTTCGAGTCAGCTATATCCCATATCCTATGAACGAATCTTTGTCTTATATTCTTGCAGCCTCTTTAAAAGAGCTTTTCCCAAAAACTGAGATAGACCACGTTGCAGCCACAGATCGCTGTTTTTTCTGCGATATTCAATTTTCAGGGGACTTCGAGGTGGCTATGCTCCCTCTTTTAGAAGAAAGAATGCGAGAGTGGGTTGGAAAGAAGATTTCTTTTCATGTTTTAACCATGATGCCCAGCAATGCTGTCCAAATGTTAGAGCACCATGGCCAGAGGAGTCTTGCTCAAAAAATGAAACAGGAAGTGGGAGAAGTTGTTCTTCTTCAGCTCGACCGTTTTTTCTTTCAGCTTCAAACAGCGATACCTCAAACAACAAATGATACCCCTTATTTTAAACTGGTCTCATTTTGGCCCCTCAAAAAAGGAATTAGAATTCTGGGTGTTGGAAGTAGTGTTAAAGAAGAGCTCAAAGAAAAAGCCTACTTAATAAAAGAAGCGCAAAATCTTCAAAATCTGCTAGAAGATGAAAGATATATTAGCTGGATAGGAGAATACTTGGTCTGGGAGCCTAAGGCACAAGCGTTAATAGAAGAGATCCAAAAGAAAATAAAAGAGATTTATGCAGGATTTGATGAAGTGGAGATTCCAGACCTCGAAGCAAGAGATCAAAAGAAAATTTTAACTCAATGGATTCAATCTAGAAAGCGGGGCGGTTTCCTGTTTCAAAAAAAGAAAATAGTCTCAAAAGAGTGCTGGGATCCCTCCTTTGCCCTCTCAGATCTCGGGTGGGGAAAGGCTCAAGATGAGGCAGAGCTAAATTCGTACTTGCATCTCATCACAAAATTCCTTACAATTTTTAGCTTTGATTACCAGAAAGTTGGCAAGGGTTCTGGTTTTGAGTATAATGTCAAAGACCCGCTAGGCCGGCATTGGACGATGTCCACACTACAGTGGGACAAAAAACAAGGACTTGTGCAATTTTCGCTTTGCATCTCTTTAAACAGATGCATAGCGCTGATGGATAAAACGATATTGAATAGGTTAAAATAACTTGAGAATTAACAGAGAAATTCGTGCGCCGCGTGTGCGAGTGATTGACAAAGATGGTCATCAGCTCGGAATTTTAACGCTGATGGATGCCATCAGCAGAGCAGAACAAGTCGGACTCGACCTCGTCGAGATCTCGGCATCTGCCGACCCGCCAGTTTGCAAGATCATCGATTTTGGTAAATATCGATATCAGCAAACCAAAAAAGAAAAAGAGAGCAAAAAGTCTCAACACCAAGTGAAGGTGAAAGAAGTTAAGGTCAAACCGAATACCGATGAACATGACCTTCAAACGAAATTGAGACATGCTCGAGAGTTTATTGTGAAAGGAAACAAAGTCAAGATCACATGCACTTTCCGCGGCCGTGAAATGGCCCATACTGAGTTTGGTGAAAAAGTGGTTAAAAAAATGTGCGAAGACTTAGCTGATATTGCCGCACCAGAATCGCCTGCCAAATTATTTGGAAAAGCGCTAACCGTGGTACTGGCTCCTGGAGCAAAAAAGAAAGTTTAAAAAGGATAATATATGCCAAAAATGAAACCAAAAAAAGCAGTTCTTGCTCGTTTCAAAGTGACAGGAACTGGAAAAATTAAACGCCGAAAACCCGGCCGCCGCCACCTTCTCGCAGGTAAAGCAGCAAAAAGAAAACGTCGTCTTCGAAAAGATGCCCTCGTCGATAAAGGGTTCGTCAAGACATACACAAGATTAATGGGAGTCTAACAATGGTTCGTTCAACCAACGCAGTTTATAGTAACCGCAAACGTAAGCGTCTTTTCAAACAAGCAAAAGGATATGTCGGCGATCGTAAAAATCACCGCCGTCAAACATCCAACGCTGTTCTTCAAGCCATGGCTTATAACTATGTCGGAAGAAAGCAGCGCAAAAAAGACTTTAGAAGTCTCTGGATTAATCGTCTGGGCGTCGGAGCCAACCTTCATGGCATTTCTTACAGCAAATTCATCAATGGTTTGAAAAAATCAGGATGCCTGCTCAATAGAAAGATGCTGACCGAAATGGCGATCAACGATCCAGCTGGATTTGCAGCTGTTGCAGGACATGTTAAAAAAGCCCTCGCCTAAGAGGTAAGCCTAAGAGAAAAGTTAGGGGAGGTAAATCATGGACCAAAATATCGGTCAATTGCGCCAGCAATTTAAACAAGAGCTGAACCTCGTCAAAGATTCAAAGGACGTCGAGCAGCTCAAGGTCCGGTATTTAGGTAAAAAAGGACCTCTCCAATCGCTGATGACTCAGCTCAGAGAGGTTTCTGCAGATAAGCGCCCCCTTGTTGGAAAACAAATCAACGATCTCAAAGTCGAACTTGAAGAACTCTGCCATCTGGCACTTGTCGGCTACAAAGAAGCCGAGCTTGCCAACCAGATTGCCGCTGAAAAAATCGATATCACCCTCCCTGGCAGAAAACAGTTCCAAGGTAGATCGCATCCACTCTCTGATCTTCTGCATGAAATCACAGATATCCTCCGAGGAATGGGTTTTTCTGTCCAATATGGCCCTGATATCGACACCGACTGGTACAACTACGAAGGGCTCAACTTTCCTCCCGATCACCCTGCGCGTGAAATGCAAGATACGTTCTACATCGACGCCGAGCGGCTTCTACGCTCTCACACTTCCAATACCCAACTTCGCGTCATGGAAAAAACAACCCCTCCCATCCGCGTCATTGCCCCGGGCACTGTCTATCGCAACGAGAACATTAGCGCAAGATCGCATGTTTTCTTCCATCAAGTCGAAGGCCTCTATGTCGATCAAAATGTCTCTTTTGCCGATCTGTTTTCCACCATGCAAGAGTTTTGGACCAAACTGCTTAAACGCGATATAGAAACCCGTTTCCGCCCCAGCTACTTTCCATTCGTAGAACCTGGTTTGGAAATCGACATCCGCTGCACCCAATGTCATGGCCAAGGCTGCCGTCTTTGTAAACATTCCGGATGGCTGGAAGTTTGCGGTGCAGGGATGGTTCATCCCGAAGTACTTCGTAACGGAGGCATCGATCCTGAAGTTTACTCAGGCTACGCCTGGGGGATGGGTGTCGAGCGTCTTGCCATGCTGCGCTACGATATCAACGACATCCGCCTCTTTGCAGAAAACGATCTCCGCTTCCTTCAGCAGTTCTAAAACCCAATCTTCTGAACAGCCCCCCTAATAAAAAAACTCCCTTGTCAACAAGGGAGTTTTTTTAAGTTGAACCTTCAAAGAACTCCCCCATGGGAGGAGTTCTTATTTGTGCCGTGACTTTTATTGTACGGCTATATCAGCTTTTTAATTAGTGTATTGTCCGATCAATGTAATAGAAGCTCCTCCACAAGATCCAGCAAATTAGTTTGAAACAAGTTTAATCAAACGAGCTGATGCTTCAATAGTCAGTAGTCCAATTCCATAGCCTTTCACAAGAGTTGCAAAACCTGGAAGATCTAGATGGGTATAGTGTTTAGATCCCAAAGTGAGTCCTGATATCAAAATCAAATTCGTCAAATTATTTGGATTCCAACTATTAATACAATAGCGTTTAATAAATGGATTTAACCCACGTAAAGCTGCAGTTGTAACGGTAAAGATCATAGCTGTTTTTGGATTAAGACCAATAGAGTTAATAGACCGGGACAAAAGTCCAGCAGCAAGAGTAGCAACAATAGTTTGGGGAAATTCGCGATAAATTTTTTTAACGGCATTATGTGCTACTGATTTAAATGAGCGATCACCCATTTGATAATCATAAAAGTTTGCAAAAAAACTGAGCACGTAAGATGAAAACACTTTCTTATACAACTCTTTGCTTACATATATAAGAGTACCCAATTTGAAAGCCGCTTGATAGGAGCGATCTGGGTTTAATAAAATGTTGATTCCATACGTGCTGGCTAAGAGTGCAGAGTACTGATGAAGTCGATTTGTAGAATTCAAAGCTTTCAGGAAAGTTATATCTAGGAGTTGAACAAGAGTTATAGAAGCCGTGACTTTTGCTACAACGAGTGGATTAGGAAAATCCACAGGCTTTATAGTGCGAGCTGCTAAATAACTGATGGCTGTCGAAAGACTAGTTATACCGATAGTATAGGGTAATTTACAGTAAACATTAGTAATGCGAGATCGAACCAAATCTGAAATACTCATAATCAATCCTTAATTAGCTAAAATTCTCCCTCATTTTTTCTGGGAGTTTTTTTGACTAGCTAAAAATTTATCTTATCTTACTAATTATTAACAAACGGTTGTTCTTTTTGGACTTAGAGCGGTCGGAGTATAACACTTCAGCTATGAGTCATGAAAAAAACGACCTGTGCTACCGCTTTTTTGCCGAAAAAGATCTCCGCTTCCTCCAGCAGTTTAAAAACTGAATCTTCAGAATAGCTCCCCTAAAAAAAACTCCCTTGTAAACAAGGGAGTTTTTTTAAGCTGTGACTTTTATTGTACTATTCCTTGAATGATCGAACCAGAAGGCCTGATGCTTCAATGGCGAGCAGTGCTATTGCAAAACCTTTACCAATCGTTGCATAGCCTGGAACTTTTAGATGAGAGTAGTGATGTTTAACTCCCATAGTTATTCCTGCAGCCAATAGCGTATTGTTCAAGTTGTTTGGGTAAGTTGATTCGCGATAATAGCTAAGAAATGGATTTGCTCCACGAAGGGCTGCAGTTGCAACTGTAAAGATCATGGCAGTTTTGGGGTCAAGGCCTATAGGACGAACAAACCGGGATGCCAATCCAACAACAATAGTTGCGAGAATTGTTTGTGGAAGTTCATTATAGATTTTTTTAATGCTCTTCAATGAAACGCTAAAAATAGATTTGGCATTCCGTCTATAGCTGTCTTTATCAGTAAATATATCAACAACATAAGTTTGGTATGCAGATGACACCATTTTAAATACCCACGAACTTACGTATGCAAGCGCCTCCAGTTTAGCACCCGCTTTGACAGAACCACCTGGATTTAACAAGCTGTTAATTACATAAACACGAGTCAAGATTGAATTCTTTTCAGAAACATAATTTCTGAATGCAGCCGACGCAGTGTCAACAAGAGCTATAGCGGCTGTGAATTTTGCGGCAACTAGTGGGCTGGGCAAAGAGACACGTGTTGTAGTGCGACCTGCTAAATAACTTATTCCTGCAGAAACACTAGCCACACCAACAGCACGTGGTAATGAGTCGAAAACATTCCAAAGACCTTTCTGTACCGAACCTGAAAAACTCATAATCACTCCTTAAAGTGGTTTAAAATTCTCCCTCATTTTTTTATGAGAGCTTTTTTTGAATAGGTAAAAATTTATCTTATCCTGCTAATTATTGACAAGCACTCATTAGTCATTTTTCTTTCTCAGCGTACGTGTTATAAACCATTTTAGTGGCGATGTACGAAAGCGTTGTCACACCAAAAGCAGAATAGATATTCAATGCAATTTTTAATCGATAAGCCCCATAAAAAGTTAAAACTGCTGTATTGGTAAAGGCGATCCACTGTTTATTGAGGAGCTTTTCGACATCAAGCTCTTTCCTAGCGGAAAAAATGCCTTGCATGACGCTATGAATAGTACAAGCAAGAAGAGCAAATTTTGCAGCTTCAACATCTTTGATTGTTGTATAGTTATAATCCCGTGCGAGCTTAACTCCATGAAAGGCTACAGCAGTTGAAACCCAGGTCACAACGGAATTTTGAATCCATCCTTGCACCCCGTAGGACAAAGTTTTCAGTGTGCTTTCTGTTATTTGATTTAGCGCAGCTAGAGCCATTAATGAGTCTCCAAAGTATTAAATTTTAATAAAAAAATCTTAAAGATTATATGGATTTTCAAGCAAATATTTTTTCATACGGTAAAAAAAACTGGTTGTTGCATAAGGGACTCATTTCTATAATAGTACCCTTACGGAAGAGTGGCAGAGTGGCCGATTGCGGCTGTCTTGAAAACAGTTGTCGGGTGACCGACCGTGGGTTCGAATCCTACCTCTTCCGAATGCTAAAGAGGAAGAAGTGAGCCAATCATTTGGCTCACGGGTAGGTGAGAAGTGAGGGGTTTATCCCCGAACCGGCCCCGAAGGGGGAATCCTACCTCAACCGAAGTAAAGACCAATTCGTACCCTTGTATTCTTAAATTAAGAATGCAAGGGGGCTCCATCTCCATGTTCCATAAAAACTAAATATTGCCTTGTGTGGTTGTAGGCAACATGCTATAACCTCTGACAAAGATTATTTTACAAGTTTATGGAAGAAAAAATTTCCTCATTAGATATCCAAAACAAGATTATTCTTTATACTACAGCTGATGGAAAAGTAACGGCTGATGTCTTTTTTGCAAATGAGACATTCTGGCTAACTCAACGCACTATGGCTGAGTTGTTTGGTGTAAATCCACCTGCGATCTCAAAGCATTTAAAAAACATCTACTCCGAAGGCGAGTTAAACCAAGAAACAACTATTTCCAAAATGGAAACAGTTCAAATGGAAGGGGAACGTCAAGTCACACGTTCTATAGAAGTTTATAATTTGGATGCAGCAATAGCTGTGGGTTATCGAGTTAATTCCGTCAAAGCTACACATTTTAGGATATGGGCGACCAATACCATTCGAGAATTTATCATTAAGGGATTTGTGCTTAATGATGGAATGCTCAAAAATGGACGCGCCTTTGGGAAAGACTATTTTGATGAGTTGCTTGAAAAAATTCGGGAAATTCGGGCCAGCGAACGACGAGCCTATCAGAAGATTACGGATGTATTTGAACAGTGCAGTAGCGATTATCGGAGTAAGGCAGAAGAAACCCAACTTTTTTACCAGATTGTTCAGAATCAGCTCCATTTTGCCTCTACCGGTAAAACTGCTGCCGAAATTATTTATGAGCGAGCAGATAGCAATAAGCCATTTATGGGACTCACGACTTGGAAAAATTCACCGCATGGGAAAGTTCTAAAGAGTGATGCAATTATCGCAAAGAATTATCTGAATCAAGCTGAGGTATCAAAACTAGATCGTCTGGTAAACATGTTTATTGATTTTGCAGAACTACGAGCTTTGAATCGACAGGTTATGACGATGAAAGACTGGCTAAAACAAGTAGAAAAATTTCTTAACTACACTGATCAACAGATTTTACGCCATGCCGGACAGATTTCTCACGATACAGCTATCGCAAAAGCTAGTGAAGAGTATGAGAAGTACCGGATACATCAGAACCGCGAGTATATTTCCGATTTCGATCGCGTATATCTTAAGTACTTGAAAGGTGGCGATGAGCCTAATAATCAGTAAATATTCGATTGAAGTAGGTTTCTTAGATAAATAGCGTAAAAACTAATGATTTCCCGACAGTTTTCTTATTGATCTTTAGGCCAGATGCAATTGCCTCATTCGATGTGTCTAATGCTTTTAACTCATTAATCGTCTGAGCAAACTTTTGGTAAATTGGCACTGTTTGAGCTAAGGGAATTTTAACTTGAACTGGGATAAGGCTAGCGGTGCGAATTGGTGCCTGCCGGGTCCGAATGCTAAAGAGGAAGAAGTGAGCCAATCATTTGGCTCACGGGTAGGTGAGAAGTGAGGGGTTTATCCCCGAACCGGCCCCGAAGGGGGAATCCTACCTCTTCGGATTTTTCTTCCGAAAAAACGGAAGAGAGCAAGACATGGTATGGCTTGCGAGTAGAATGAGAAGTGAAGGCTGCTTGAAACTTTCGCGCTAAAAATTGTCATAAAAACTTTTGATTCAGAGCACAATTTGATATTACAAACGAGAACTCAATGCAACAGCGCTCATTTAAGGGGAGCTGTTCGTAAGCGATGGTCGAGAAATCGATAGACAGCTAGTTTTATGCGGTCGTTAACTAAGAACCAGATAATAGCATACCCCCACACAAGGATTGCATAACCCCAGCCTAGAGGCGCCATTAGAAAACCATAAACAGCAATCAATGTCGCAAGTATTTGTGTACCAAGTACTGCAACCCACAGTATTTTTGAAGGGCGGATGCTCCAAAATGGGCCGCGTGTTCTTGTTAAAAAAATCGTCAGATGGCCTGCAACAGAAAGCTTTAAATAGATCAGCGTCTGGATATGGAGGCGGTCGAGATGAAAATATTTTTCGACTAAATAAAATAGTCCAAATGTCGAAAGAACACCTGCGAGGCCTAATACAGTTGAAATCCCTAGTACAATGCGCATATCCCATCCTTCCGGGGAATTTTTGTAATGAACATTATCGTAGGCGATGGACAAAATGGCTCCATCATTGAGAAGCGCTAGCATCACGATCATAACGGCTGTGACCGGATAAAAGTTAAAGACAAGAATAGAGAGTGTCATAAAGAGGAGTACTCGAAGTGTTTCGGCAATGCGATAAATAGCGTAGCTGTTCATGCGTTGGAAGATTTTGCGACTGTTTTTTATGGCGTCAATGATGACCGTTAAACCCTGTGTCATTAAAACAATCGAGGATGCTGCTCTGGCTGCATCGGTGGCTCCTGATACTGCGATACCGCAATCTGCTTTTTTAAGCGCAGGAGCATCATTAACACCATCACCTGTCATGCCGACAATATGACCTTTTTTTTGGAGTTGCTCTACAATATAGAATTTATGTTCAGGAAAGACTTGGGCAAACCCATCGGCCTCATCAACAGACTGGGCTATCTTCAAGCGGTTCTCTTGTGTTGAGCTGCTTAAAACAGTTGCATCAAGTATGTTTGTGCCCAGCCCTAGTTTTTGGGCTGTTTCCTTGGCAATTGCGATTTGATCTCCTGTGAGCATTTTGATTCTCACTCCCATCTGATTTGCTGCTTCAATCATTGTATTGGCATCATCTTGGGGCGGATCAAATAGAGGTAGAATTCCAATCAGTTGCCACGATCCTTGCTCGTCGGTAAAGGCTACAGCAAGAGAGCGGAATCCACGTAAGGCAAATTGCGCAACAACATTTTGGGCGGTAGTTTTTCTATTATCTAGATAATCCGATAGAGCTAAAATCACTTGCGGCGCCCCTTTTGTCACTTTAAATTCTTTTCCATTGGGTCCTTTGACAGTGGCTTCAGTGCGTTTATGAACAGGATCAAAAGGTTGGAAATGAAGAATAGCGTATTCTTTCAAGAGGTCTTTGTTTTTAAGGCTGTTTAAGATGGCTAAATCAATGGTATCGTTATTTTCAGCTCTTGATGCCAAAGCTGCATAGAGGATGAGTTGATCTGCTTGAATAGTGCTGAAGGTATACGGTTCTCCTAATGTGAGTTTGTTTTGCGTTAATGTTCCAGTTTTATCTGCACATAAGATGTCAATTCCTGCTAACTCTTCAATAGAAACAAGACGGCTTACGATAGCCTCTTTTTTGGCAAGCAGCCGTGCGCCAACAGCCATTGTTATCGATAAGACGGTGGGAAGTGCTACAGGAATAGCAGCTATGGTCAGCACCAGAGCAAACTGTAATGTAGTTAGGGCTGGATCACCTCGTAAAATTGCAACAGTTATAATCCATACGATTAAGGCAGTTGCAAACAAAATTAGGTAGTTGCCGATCTTGAGTATAGCACGTTGAAAATGGCTGATAGTCGTTGCTTCTTTGACTAACTGTACGGTACGCCCGAAATAGGTGCCGGAGCCAGTAGCATAGACAAGAGCTTCGATTTCTCCTTGGCGGACGATCGATCCTGAAAAGATAGTGTCGCCTGATTTTCGCTCGACTGGAAGAGATTCTCCTGTCAGCGCCGATTGGTCAACTTCTATGGGATCGCCATCGAGCAAGCGTGCGTCTGCAGGGATAATATCTCCGGCTCTTAATCGAATGATATCACCTGGTACGAGTAACCGTGCTAGTGGGTTTGTCCATTTACCATCCCGTTTAACTCTAGCTTTGATTGCCAACTTGGCTTTGAGAGCGGCAATGGCACTGCCAGCTTGATACTCTTCCCAAAATCCCACTAAGGCATTTGAAAAAAGTAAAACGATAATAATGAAAAAATCGGGCCAGTGCTGAATCAAGGCTGATAAAATTGCAGCTATTTCAATCATCCACGCGATAGGACCCCAAAAATACGATAGGAATTTAAGCAAGAGATTGGTTTTTTTCTCTGCAATTTCATTGGGACCGTATTGGCCGAGCCGTTTTTGTGCTTCTGCCTCAGTTAGGCCTTCGGGATAGAAGCCCAACTTTTTTTTTAGATCATCTAGGGATAGAGATTTAAGGTCGTCATTTTCAGGCATGGTGCTCAAATTTTCGACTTTTGCAGCATTACAATTAATCCTACTAAGACAAGAAGTGATAAAATCCAAAGCGTAATTGCAATACGGGTATCTTTTAGGGCTTGATCTTTTTGACTCCACGTTGAGGGTTGAATGCCTTGAACAAAGAAAGTCGTTACCCCGGCAAGATTAATGCAAATGAGGTTCATTAAAAAAAGCGAAAAAGCGCCAAGTGCAAGCGTCAGTTGCCCGCCTCCAAGAAAAAGTCCGCATGTCACTAAAGGGGGCAGCAGTGATACAGCAACCATAACTCCGATCAAAATTGTCGATACTGCGGTGGTGAATGCCAACGCACCTGCGCAGCCAGAGGCTAGGGCAACGACAATATCTGTCCATTTGACTTGAGTCAGAGCTGTTAAGGACGACACGACAGGTTCAATATGGACAATCAGACCAATAAATGTCGATAATCCGATAGATAAACCTATTCCCACTAGAGAGGTTTTGATAGCATGGCGCAATATCGCAAAATCATTAAGAGTTGTCCCTAGTGCCAGCGCCATATTCGGTCCCAGAAGAGGAGCAATCACCATGGCACCGATAATGATTGCCACATTGTTTCGCTCTAAACCTATAGTTGCTACAATTGTAGACAAAATCACCATCGTTAAATAGACCCACGAACATTCAGCAGCGTTTTTAATGTTTTCGTACAGTTCTTCTCTGTTAATGCGCTCAGAAGGTTTTAGAGATGTTTTATTCGGTTGTGTTCGTGGCAAAGTTGCCTGTACAGACAGTATCACGACTCGATTTTCTTTACCTGGAAATTGATTTTCGATTAGGTCCAGCACTTCTTCGCTTTTTTCTGCCTCTAATAATATCCGCACTAGCATTTCCCCATCGGGTAACCTCACTTGCTTATGTTCTAATAGAGTGTGATTTTTAAGAAGTTCTCGGATTTTTTTTCCTTCTTCTTCTTGCACGACCATTTCAATCAGACGTAAAGCCATTGTTTCTAGCCCTCCCATTTTCCATAGATACCAAGATTACAATTTTCAAACGCAGCATCTTTGCAGATAGAGATGCGCAGCGTTAAAGATGCCTGAGGAGTGTTGAAGTTCATTTTTTGCCAATGCTCTCTTGAAAGTATCTTTGAGGTCATACTTTCATATTTATAGATTAGATAAAATTATATTCATTATTTTTTTGATAAAGGTTGCAAAAAAAAATCTATTTTGCGAAAACCCGAAAGTATGCTCCAAAGATCTATTGAAAATCCCATTTTAAAATTGCGAACGGATCATCTCTGGGAATCCGAATATGTTTTTAATGCGGCGGCGCTTTATTTAGATGGAAAAGTTCATCTAGTCTATCGAGCCATCGGAGGAAGCGGCCAGTCTGTTTTTGGGTATGCTTCAAGTCAAGACGGCATCCATATCGATGAGAGATTAAATGAACCCATTTATAAGTGTGCGGGGCCTCATGTATGTCCCAAGAAGAAGTCGTCTTATTCCTATGCCTCCGGAGGAAGTTGGAGCGGCTGCGAAGATCCGAGGCTGACACGCATCGATGATACGATCTACATGACATATACATCGTTTAATGGATGGTGCGCATCTGCGCCGGGAATTGCCTTAACTTCGATCAGCGTGGACGATTTTCTTCATAAACGGTGGAATTGGCAAAAGCCAAGACTTCTTTCTCCACCAAATGAAATGCATAAGAATTGGGTGATTTTTCCAGAAAAAATTGAGGGTAAGTTTGCTATTTTACATAGCATCACTCCTGATATCTTGATTGATTATTTTGATGATTTAAGTGGTGATAACGGTTACATAAAAAGCCACTACTCTTCTAGAGGCAGAGAGGCGCATTGGGATAATTGGGTTCGAGGAGTAGGGCCACCTCCTATCAAAACAAAAGAAGGGTGGTTTGTTCTATATCATGCGATGGACAGGCGCGATCCTAACCGTTATAAAATGGGTGCGATGGTTTTGGATGCAGAGGACCCCACAAAAATTGTAAAAAGAGCTCCTTTTCCACTGTTACAGCCTGATGCCAGATATGAAAATATCGGATTTAAACCCGGGGTGATTTATTCGTGTGGAGCAGTCGTCATAGATGAGATGTTCTTTGTCTATTATGGAGCAGCAGATACAGCTCTTTGCGTAGCAACAACTGATCTAGATCAGTTGCTAAGCAGGCTTCCATTGGTTCATCTGGAACAAAAACCGATTGTCATCAAAGAAAAGTGGTTTTCTCGTTTCATCAAATTTCTTAAAAAGATCATAGGTTTAAAATGACAGAACTTGAACGTCTCAAGGAAAATCCTATACTTCTTCCGAATAAAGATAGAGAGTGGGAAGCAGTCGGTTCTTTTAATCCCTGCGCTGTAAAATTTGATCACAAAACAGTTGTTCTTTATCGGGCACAGTCAGCGCCTAAAAGCCATCAAGGTGTTCACATGTCACTCTCAACAATCGGCCTTGCAGATAGTGAGGACGGCATCGATTTTAACAATCAGAGAAAATTTATTGAGCCGGTAGAAAAGTGGGAGCGGTTTGGCTGCGAAGACCCGCGAGTTACTTTTTTAGATGGGAAATATTATATTTTTTACACGGCTCTTTCTGATTATCCGTTTTCACCCTCTGGCATTAAAGTGGGAGTGGCGATCACGAAAGATTTCAAAACAATTGACGCTAAACACCCTGTTACCAACTTTAACTCTAAGGCAATGGCTCTTTTCCCTGAAAAAATTAATGGAAAGTTTGTGGGGATATTAACGGCCAATACCGATCATCCGCCAGCAAAAATCGCTCTTGCTGTCTTTGAAAAAGAAGAAGATATTTGGTCGGAGAGCTATTGGAGCACATGGTACAAAAACTTAGATAGCCATGTGATTCCTCTCTTAAGAAATGAAAACGATCACTTGGAAGTGGGAGCTCCTCCCATTAAAACTTCCAAAGGATGGCTCTTGATCTATTCGTATATTCAAAACTACTTCTCTTCAGAAAAGGTTTTTGGGATCGAAGCTGTATTACTCGATTTAAAGGATCCTTCCAAAGTAATCGGTCGTATAAATGAGCCGCTGATGGTTCCAGAAAAAGAGTATGAACTCTATGGAGATGTTCCTAATATTATCTTTCCGTCAGGGGCATTTGTGGAGGATGGGAAAGTTTATATCTACTATGGAGCTGCTGACACGACATCTTGCGTGGCAATCGGTAATTTACAGGAGCTTTTAGTGGAACTGACCTGCGAAGAAGACGGTACCTGCATAGAGAGCGAACATATTACTCAAGGGTTTAAGAGATATGAAAGAAATCCTATTCTTTCTCCACGGCCTGAATTTAACTGGGAAGCTAAGGCGGTTTTTAACCCTGCAGCCGTTTATGAAGGCGGCAAATTTCACATAGTCTACCGGGCGATGTCCAGAGATAACACCTCGGTTTTCGGCTACGCTTCCAGCCGGGATGGGTTGCATATTGATGAGCGGTTACGAGTTCCTATTTATGTTCCAAGAGCTGGATTTGAAAGCAAATCGCATCCTGGCAATTCTGGCTGCGAAGATCCTCGGATCACTAAGATGGGAGATTTATTCTACATGTTTTATACAGCCTACGATGGTTACACACCTCGTGTGGCTTATACAACCATCAAAGTTGATGATTTTTTAAATAAGAGATGGAAGTGGTCTGATCCTAAAGTGATCACCCCGCCTGGGGTTGATGATAAAGATGCCTGTCTTTTTCCTAAGAAAATCAATGGTAAATTTGTGGTTTTTCATCGAGCAGATAATTGCATTTGCATCAACTTTGAAGATGATTTAGATTTTCATGAAAATAAATGGCTGATTAACACCGGCTGTTTGATCAAACCTAGGAAAGATTATTGGGATAATCGGAAATTCGGCATTGCAGCGCCTCCTTTAGAAACCCCCCATGGATGGCTGATGTTTTACCATCGGGTTTCTGTGCCAGGCGATATTTACAAAGTAGAAGCAGGACTTCTTGCGCTCAATGATCCGACGAAGGTTATTGCAAAAACAGATGCCAGCTTGCTAGAGCCAGAACTCGACTATGAAAAAATCGGACAAGTGCCCAACGTCGTTTTCCCTTGCGGGGCTGTTCTTTTAAACGACATGGTTTATCTCTATTATGGAGGCGGAGACCGAGTGGTCGGTGTGGCCAAAATGGAGCTCAAAGACATCTTAAAAAGGTTGGGAATGTGAAAATGATCAAACGTCCTTGGGGCGGGTATGCCATTTTAAAGAAAACAGAGGGGTATTGGGTCAAAAAGCTCTTTGTTCATCCCAAAGCGCGCCTGAGCCTTCAAAGCCATGCGTATCGGCAAGAAGTTTGGTATATTTTAAGCGGCAAGATCATTGCACAGATTGGAAGAAAAAAACACTCTGGTAAGGCAGGAGATGTTTTCATTGTGCCTAAGAAAAAAAAGCATCGCATCATAGGGGTGGAAAAGGCCGTTATCTTAGAGGTTGCCTTCGGAAAGACCTTAGAGACAGACATCAAAAGGTACGAAGACGATTATGGCAGAGCTTAAAGTCCCGCAAACAATCTTCCGTGCCAATGACATCCGAGGCAATGTTAGCAAAGAGCTCACACCAGATGTTGTCCATGCAATTGGGTTGGGATTGGGGAGCCTTGCTCAAGAAAACAAAGTGCCAAAACTGATTGTTGCTAGAGATGGAAGGTTATCAAGTCCTATTCTTGCTGAAGCTTTGATACGAGGTTTAACTGAAACTGGCTGTGATCTCATCGATATCGGTGCTGTACCTTCGCCGCTGCTTTATTTTGCAACGGAGGCCTTAGGTGTCTCCTCTGGAGTCATGGTGACAGGAAGCCATAATCCTGCAGACGACAATGGGCTTAAGATTGTTTTAAACGGCAGTATGCTCTCTGAAGAGCAGATACAATCGATTTTTAAGAAGATTGAGGCTAAGTCGTTTAAACAAGGGAAGGGAAAAAGACAAACGGCCGATATCATTCCACTGTATGAGTCAAAGCTAGCTGGCGATATCAAGCTCAAACGAAAGATTCGTATTGTAGCCGATGCTGGCAATGGAATCGTCGGCACCGTTTTTCCGCACCTTGCTCGCAAACTCGGCGCAGAAGTCATTGAACTGTTTTCCGAGGTCGATGGTCATTTTCCCCATCACTTTCCTGATCCAGCGCTTCCTAAAAATCTAGCTGACCTTATCAAAAAGGTTCAAGAGTGCGGCGCCGATGCAGGAGTGGCTTTTGATAGCGACGGCGATCGGCTAGGGCTGGTGACAAATAAAGGTACTATCATTGAGTCTGATCGTTTGCTCATGCTATTTGCCATGCAGGTGTTAAAAAAAGATCCGGGCGCTGTGATTATTTATGATGTCAAATGCACACGCCATCTTGACAAGTGGATCAAAGACCACAAAGGATCTCCTCTTATGTGGAAAACAGGCCATTCATTGATCATTGCTAAAATGGAAGAGACAGGCGCAAAACTTGCAGGAGAGCTGAGCGGCCATTTTTATTTTAAAGATCGCTTTTTTGGGTTTGATGATGCACTTTACGCCGCTGCACGGTTTCTTGAAATTTTATCTGAAGGCAACGTAAGTGCAGAAGATCTTTTTTCCTCTATTCCTAGAAGTGTCAGCACGCCTGAGTTAAAAATAGAGATGGCCGATGAGAAAAAGTTTCAGTTCATGGATCGGTTTAAAAAGAGTGCTGTTTTTAAAGGCGGGAAAATGAACACGCTCGATGGAGTACGGGTCGATTTTGACTATGGATTTGGCCTCGTGCGCCCTTCGAATACAACACCTTCATTAGTCCTTAGGTTTGAAGCAGACACTTTAGATCAGCTCAAAGCCATTCAAGAAATGTTCCGGGCCCAGCTTTTAGCTACCCAGCCCGGATTATTAATGCCTTTTTAACCTCAGTTCTGGGTTGGCTTCCTCGGAATCAGCAGAGCTTTTCGATGAGATGGGTCCTGTTTTTCTAGAAACGCGTAGCCAAATGGCTACGGGTGAGAGAAAACAGGGCCAAGGTCGCGAAAAGATCGCTGATTCAGAGGAAGTTAAACCCAGAACTGAGGTTTTTAATGCTTCATCATCGTTTCAACATAGAAGACACCGTTGCCATAAGCGCCGGCATGTTCTTTGAGGAGCTCCATTACAGCACCATAGGTTTCTTTGCGGGCCCAATCGCGCTGCAGCTCGCATAAAACTTGCAGCCAGGTGACAGGAATGATGCCTGCTTGTGTCATCCGTTTGATCGCCATTTCGTGAGCTTCTATAGAAGAAGCACCGGAGGCATCGATGACAGCATAAACCTCATAACCTTCGTTTAAAGCAGAAAGAGCTGGAAATGCCAAACAAACCTCTGTCCATAAAGCTGCCATGACGATTTTTTTTCGTTTGGTTTTTTTTATGGCTGCAACAAAGTTTTTGTCTTCCCATGAATTCATGGAAGTACGGTCAATCGGTTTTTGATTGGGAAAGACAGCTTGCAGCTGAGGAATCATAGGACCGCTAAATGTTTTTGCAGCCACCGTTGTAAGAACGGTTGGCACTTTGAAAATTTTGGCAGCTTTTGCCAGGCCTACCACGTTGTTGATAATGGTTTGCCGATCGGTTGATTGAACTCCAAAAAACATTTGAGGCTCGTGATCAATTAATGCGAGCACGCAGTTTTGAGGCGTGAGTAATTCAAGAGAGGGTTTATTCATGGGTTTTCTCCTTAAAGAATACTCAATAACATTGCACTGAGGATGAAGACAACTAAAATATTTAGCATGTTGATTTGAAGCAAAAGATAAGGTATGCTTTTTTGCATGATAAAAAACGTTATTTTTGATGTCGGCGGCGTTCTTCTTGAATGGAATCCTCCCAAATTTTTAAAGGAGCTCGATCTTCCGACACATTTTAATGATGTATTCCAGTCGCTGCTCTGGGCGATGCATGATGGAGGACTTCTTTCTAGAGAGGAACTTATCACCAAGTTGCCTTCACATATCGAAAAGGACGTTTTTAGCCACTGTATCAAGAAAATCGCAGGACATCTGGAACCTATTGCCGAGATGATTGATCTTTTCCATACGCTTCGAAGGCAAGGTTATAAAGTTTATATTCTTTCAAATATGCCAGAAGAAATGCAAAAAGAGCTTGATACTTTGCATGATTTTTTTGCCCATGCCGATGGAAAGATCTTTTCTTACCAGGTCAAAGCGATTAAGCCGCAGCCACAGATCTATCAGGCTCTTTTAGAGCAATATAAACTCTCTCCTGAAGAATCAATTTTTATCGATGATAGGATTGATAATATCGTTGCGGCAGAAAGGCTTAAAATCAAATCCATTCACTGTGAGTCTCCCGCGCAGGTAAAAAGCGCGCTTTTCAGTCATATCCAATGATAATATAGACTATTTCTTTTGGCCAAACTCATTAACTGCCCATTTAAACGCTTCTCTGGAATAGATATCTATAATACGGCTGTCCTTCCTAATATCCTCAAAATTTCGAAGATGGATTTGATCTTCAAAAATGTCTTCTAACTTGCATTTAAAATCTTTTGGTCGTCCTTGCGGGATCAGCCAGTTTGTAAACACACCCTTAAAAATAGGCTCTTTTAAGACTTCTACAACCCATTGTGCCATCCTCTTGGGGTCATTCTGAAAGGTTTTACACCCTAAGGCTCCAAGGTTGATTGTGTCGATGCGCTTACCTTCAATATCGTCCTCCCCATGTAAGTCATCTATATTTGCCATAACCATGCTAATTAAGCTGTTTCGCAATGTCTGTTTTGTTCGAGCTTCTACCAGTTTCCAGTTAATTCCATTTCCGGATCTATAAATCGTATTTTCAAGGCTATTGGGTCGAAGATCGCACACTGACATGGAAACAAAATGGTGCCTCTCATTGAAGTTTTTTGTAGCAGGTACTGCAGGAGAATAAATTCCACCAAAATAAGGGATATGTCGGCGGGCGTTCAGCATGGTTGGATGCTGTGAAATTTGTTCTTGTAAAGCGCTATTTTTTTGGGGATCAATCGAAGTAAAAAGTAAAGAGTCGCGGAAAAGGGCTTCTTCTTGAAATCCACAACTTCCATATAGCGCAGATCCGCCAGGATGGACGGGATTTGCATCGTTAAAAGTGGCAACTGTATTGAGTTTGTTAAAAGGCATTTCGCTTTTGAAGTAGTTAGCAGTTTTCAGAGAATCAGACGAGCCGGTTTCTTGCAAATACACTTGGATATTAGGAGAATGAAATAAGTAGGGATGTTCATTTTTGAACTTTTCAAAAGCTTTAACGATGGAGTCATTATACTGATCTTCCCCTAATAAGCGTGTCCTTTGCTGCAAAGTAGTATAATCCGCCTCGAATTGGTTTTTAAAGCTCTCAGCATGCGAAAAAAGGGCGCTGACATGCTTGACATAAGGTAAATGACACACAAGCGGTAGACGTGCAAGGATCTGTGTGATTTGACTAATGAGATTATGCAAATGCCATTTGAGATTTGACTCGTTTTTAATTTCTTCTACAAACGGGTTTTCTATAATTGGATTTAAATCGCTCCAAACAAGCTCTCCAATATGCATCAGTGGGTTGGTTTTTTGCATATAATCTCCAGCGTCATATTTTTTTGATGCCTATTGTGGAGTTTAAATTTAAATATTGCAATAATTAATAAAGACATCTCTTAATTCTAAAATTATTTGTGGTCTTTTCCTATTTTTTATTCATCTGGTGCACATTTTTTCAACAGATCTTCATGGAATGAAAAAAAATCTACAATAATAGCAATTAACTGGTAGTCCATTGCTTGACTTTGCAATTAAACGAGTTTTTTATTAAATTGTCTTAAACAATGAAACCACAGCTCCAAGAAATCCTGACTTTAACAATCGTGAGAATGGGCATCCATGGAGAGGGGGTTGCCTCCCATGAGGGGTTTACGATTTTTGTTGAGGGAGCGCTGCCAAAAGAGCGTGTGAGGGCTTCTCTTTTTGAGGTCCGTAAAAATTACGGCCGGGCGCGTATTCTTGAGATTTTAGAAACCTCGCCTCACCGAGTTAAACCTCCGTGTCCTGTCTTTGGAAGATGCGGGGGATGCCAGATCATGCATCTGGATTATAGTCAGCAGCTCGAAACTAAAAGACAGCGGGTCATTGATGCGCTCGAGCGGATTGGCAAAATAAAAGTAGATGTGCAGCCGTGTGTTGCATCTCCATCGCCGTTTTCCTATCGGAATAAAATTCAGCTCCCATATCAAAATTGTCATCTAGGGTTATATGCATTTAACTCGCATGATCTTGTGGAAATTGAAAAATGCTATATCCACTGTCCTTTGGGTGAGCGGGCATTTTCTTGCATTAAAGAGATATTACAAAGATTACCCGCTCCAAATCTTCGGCATGTGTTGATTAAAACAGCTGTTAATACGGATCAGGTTTTAGTGATTTTAGTCACTGAGAATGGGGCAGATGTTTTAAAGCTTGCTCAAGAAATTAAAGGCTCGATGAGGGAGATTCGAGGTGTTGTCCAAAATTTCAATGAGGCTGCAGGAAATGTCGTTTTAGGAAAAACGTATCAGACGTTAGTAGGGGAGGGCTGGATTTTTGATACCATCTGCGATCTGACTTTTAAAGTCTCTCCGGCCTCTTTCTTCCAAGTGAATCCCCCGCAGGCTGAAAACCTCTACCGGAAAGCTCTAGAGGCATGTCAGCTAAAAGGAGACGAGACTGTACTTGATGCGTACTGCGGGGTAGGAACTCTTTCACTGCTTCTTGCTCAAAAAGCAAAAAAAGTCGTGGGTGTTGAAGCGGTCCCTGAAGCAATAGGGGATGCACAAGAAAATGCTAAACTCAATCAGATTGATAATGCTGAGTTTACTTGTGCTTTGGCAGAAGATTTTATCGGAGAGCTTTCAGGAGTTGATGCGGCTGTCATCAATCCTCCACGCAAAGGGTGCGAACCTGTTTTCTTAAATGAGCTGATAGAGCTAGAGCCGAAGCAAATTGTCTATATCTCGTGCGATCCTGCGACATTAGCTAGGGATTTAGCGATCCTTCAAGGCGGAAAGTACCATATTCAAACTGTGCAGCCGTTTGATATGTTCCCTCAGACGGTCCATGTCGAAACACTCGTTAGTCTATCATTGAGCGAATAACAGCGCGGAGATTTTCCTCAAAAGGAGGACGCTCTAGAGTCGATTTCGTTTTATCGGGATATTTGAGAATAGAGGGGATCAGCATCTGAAGCTGTCTGCTATCTGAGAAGGCTAGGCCAAGGCCATATTTCTCTATAAAAGGAACATTAAACTCTTCCCATGTCAAATATCTTGCGGTAGACCGCTGGGTGTTATCAAGCAGCAGCTTTTTTTCCAAATAAATGGCTTCATTGACAGTGCAAGAACCGGTTTTTGTGATGATGAGATCTGAAACTGCCATCAACTCAATTAAATTAGTGACATAGCCCCGCACATGAACAACAAGCCCAGAAGGTAGGATAAATGTATTATTCTCAAGAGATCTTGCGCCCTGTACATGGAGCAACTGGCAAATTTTTTCCGACATCGCTTTATTGCTGCCTGTGCAGACATTAAATTCTAGATGGAGTCCATGTAGCCTTGGGTCTAGATTTAAGATCGATTTCACGTGGTTATAGATGAGATTGCCGCCGACAGCTCCCATCACGAGTGTGATGGTTTTGTGGGATTCAAAGAGATTAAAAGAAGAACGGATTTGCTGCTTTTCTTGAGACGAATATTTATGTGAGCATGCAGGCTTTACGGGAAAGCCTGTAATAAGGACTTGCTCCTCTAGAAACTGTTTGTTCTGCAAAGTAGCTTCTCGGATCAAAGGGTCGTCATAGGAAAGAGCGATCTTGCAATTGAGCGGAGTGGCCCCGTCTGGGAAACCGTTTAAAAATGTCGATCCGTCAAGATCTGTGGGGATGATGAGAAAGGGGATATCAAATCCATGAGCTGAGCACGCAGCACCATGGTTGATCCAGGGGGTAGGAGAGATGATGAGATCCGGAAGTTGTGGAAGTTCTGATAGATATTTATCAAATAGGCGCTTTACGCGCTGTCCGCTCATTGCTTTTTTTCCAGATTCGACAAGAAGTTGGAGCAGTTTTTTTTGTTGGTTTTTGAGCAAGGTATTGTATAAATCTTCGCCAGTATAATGGCCTTTTGTCAGGAGATTGAGAAAATCAATCGGCCTGAGGATGTTTTCAAAGACGTAGTTGATTTCAACATCATAAGAGCTGCCTAAGATTTGCAATAGGGCATCTCCTGCGGACTTATGGCCGCCGCCGCCGCGGCTGATCAGCACAAGGATCTTCTTTTTACGAGAGTAAGAAAAAGGTTGAATCGCCATCGATATCTGTCTTAAACTGTCCTTTTTTATTGCTATAATATATTTTTGAATTATTGGATAGTCATGCGTCTTTTTTTTCTCATTTTCTACATGCTTTTTGCTTCGTTTTTGCAGGGAATAGAGACGGTTATCACCCCGGAACTATTAACACTTTTAGACCATTTACAGCTCAAGCACGATGGAACTTTTGCATCTATTCTAGAGATCACACAAAAGGCATGGCTAAGACCTCAGGGTAAAGAGCGATGGGAAGTAGATGATTCTTTTAGCAGAGAGGATCGAGAGGCTGTTTTAACCTATTATCTCCAGACAGGAAAGCTCAAAAGCAGGTATCCATTAAAAAAGGTCTATCAAGCAGGGGCTATCTGCGGAGCTACTACTGACTCGATGAAAAACAGGATTCGTTTTCTAGAGCATTTAGTGAAGGGCGGGCTTCAAGTACGAGAGATTGTTTTGCTATCTGGATCCCGGGCCTTGGACCCTAAAATAGATCAAATGTTAGAGGGTTGCAGGACTGAAGGGGATGCTATGATAGCACTGTGGAAGATCTCAGACCTTTATTCAAAAAGTGCCTGGAAGCACTTGGAACATCCTATGATTGCCTTCGAGGGAGGGTCGTACCGAAGACCTAACACCTATGATACTTTCTTGTTATGGAAAGGAACCCATCCTGAGGGTCCTGTTTTAATAGTCACAGAGCAACCCTACTGCTGTTATTTTGAAGCAGTTGCCGAGTGGGCCTTTTCTAAAGGACTTAAGTATGAGGTTGTGGGAAAGGGTGTCAGCCCTGAATCTCAAACTACAAGCACCCTTTTAGATAATCTCGCTCGATGGATCTATGTAACTTCAAAGCATTAATTCTAAGTATCTCATAATCAGCGATATAAATTATTAATATTATATATAAAATAATTGTTATTATTTATAATTTAAATTATAATTATTTCTAATTATTGATAATAAAATAAAAACAATAATAAAGGATTAATAATGAAAATACCTGGATTTATTCAAGGCCTATTCACATCTTCTAAGCCGCAAGAGCTTAAGGATGAAGACTTTGTAATGTTTGGCCTTGATGCAAAAGAGCGACAAACACTTATAGAGAAAGTTCAAGAGCTGTTTCAGGGTGCGATTGTCGAAGAAATTGAATATTCCCAAGCTGAGCTTGCTTCCTGTGGTCAAATCAACCAGGCGGGTAAACTTAAACCCTTTACGAATTTTAGTGCAGACTCACCCCATACATACACCTCTAACATTGCCCAAGGAGAGCGTGAGACTACTTATCATATTAAACTTGCCAGTGCAGTCATTAGAACCTTTTCAAACTGTGTGCCAGGGCAAGATCCACTGAGATCGCTCCAAACTCAGCTTCAAGAGGGTCATAAATATAGAAACCGAGCCCTACAAGTGGCAGCTGTTTTGAAGCAAATAGGAGATGGTCTAGCACCTCTTCCAAACAACTCAGACATTAATATGGCCTTAGCAGACCTAAACGGTCGTGTGAATTTTGACCCCCTGCAAAAGGGAGCCATTGTGTTTGATAATCTAATGGCCAAAGACGGCCCTATTCAAATCACGATTTCCGACACCATCGACATTGAAGATGAAGAAGGCGGTTTTATTGCGAGCTTTGAGGGATCAAGAGTTATTTCGGTTCTCGAACCTGACGCGGACGGAACGGTGAAATGTCAGGTGAGCCGAACCTATCAAGTGAACAATTTAAATATTAATATTAATTAAGGAGGAATTAAATGTCATTAAATGCTGTTTTAGAATATGTGTGCAATATGATTGCAATGCCCTATAACTATTATTATGGGACATCTCAAACAACTCAAGAAGGAACTCAATCTGAACTTAATATTAACGAGCAAGAATGGGTTGTTGTTAAAACTCTTTCTGAAGAGGCTCAAGAAGAGGTCAATCAGATTGTGCAAATCTCCGATAAGGTTTTTGCATCCAAGGTAAGTCATCAAACCGTGTATCCCTACGAAGCGCTGCAAAATAGCGGCAGCCGCCAGGATGGCGTGCTTGTTCCTTTCAGTCAGTATTCATCTCAAAACCCTTACTTAAGGCGTTGCAATATTGTACCAACACTTTACAATGCATCTTCATCCTATCAATCAGATATGGCTGAGAAGATTATCGATAAGTATCTTGGTAGAGGAAAAAAAGCTCCCATAACGCATCTTAAGGAGCAGCTGGCATTGAGAAATCCTGAAGCTTTAAAAGTTGCAGCAGCACTTCACCAGCTGGGAAATGATTCATCCTGTCTTCCAATAGAGTCTGAACATGCAGATGAGTTCTTAACGCTCCAGGGAAAAATCAATGTTGTGCCTTTAGAAAAAGGTAGGATTGAGATGGGGAGTGAAAAAGATTCCGAGCTCAGTTTTAAAATTAGAGGGGATCTCATTGCTATTACTTCAACAGAAGGCAGTACGCTTGCTCTCTACCGCGTAGAGAGATCTGTGTCGATCGGGTATCCAGGGCAAGATCAATCGGTATCCTGCAAGATTGATACGGTCTATCAAAGGATTCAAACAGCATCGATTGAGTGAGGAATAATCTTCACTTTTTCGATCGATCGTTCATCAGACTTCAAGATTTCTAGATCGAAATCGTCATGGTGCAGCCGCCAGCCTCGAGAGGGGATGGCGCCTGCACGATGATAGATATAGCCCCCTAGGGTATCGTATTCTGCGCTGGCAGGCAGGCGGATCGATAACTCTTTTTCAATATCCAAAATTGTCATGCGTGCGTCCACTATCCATCCCCCAGAGGGCAGGATAGAAAAAAGAACCTCTTGATCAGTATCATCTTCGTCGGCTATTTCTCCGACGAGTTCTTCTAAAATATCTTCAATTGTAATGATCCCTTCAGTGCCTCCATATTCGTCAACAACGATGGCAAGGTGAATTTGCTTGGCACGAAACTCCTGCAGAAGGATTGATATTTTTTTTGTTTCAGGTGTATAGAGGACGGGTTTAATAAGGTTTTTAATGGAGTCTAATAGCGGGCTGCTTGCACTTGCAGAAAGGACATCTTTATAGAGAAGAACACCGACAACATGATCGATGTTGTCATGGTAGACAGGGAGTCTGCTGTACCTTTCTTTTAAAAAGAGCTCAGCTGCTTCTTGAAGTGTGCTTTCTTCTGGGAGCGCAATCACATCAATACGGGGGACCATGACCTCTCGGACGTTTCGTTCTTTAAAATTGGCTACGGATAAGATGAGCTTGCGCTCTTGCGGATCTAAGCGTGTGGAGAGTTCTGATTCATAGAGGACTTCTAAGATTTTATCTCGTATTGAGTCTTGAGACAGTGTAGATTGCGCTCTTCCTGGAAAGAAAGAAGAGAGCATGTGAAAAATAAGAGCGGTCAGTGGCGCAAAAAGGGTGAGAAAAACCGATGAAAAAGGGGATAAGAGTTTGAAGGCGGCATTTGGTGCGGCCGCTCCAAAAAATTTCAAGATTAGATCGGCAATGAGAGAGAGCACAATGATAATAGCGCCGATTACTAGTACCCAAAGTGAATCAAGAGCGTATCCATGGGTTTCTAAAATTTTGAGGGCGGCATTAAAGGGGGGCTGTGTCAGTAAAAGAAATAACGTAACGACACCGTAGCAGAGGTGGAGGACATGTTTTCCAAAGCTTAGAGTGAGAAAGAGCCCTTCCCACTTTCTCTTACCAAATAGGGGCTTTAAGAGATGTTGAAAGAAAAAAAGCCTTGGGAGTTTTTTAAATTCTTCTTTTGCGCGAAGCCTTCCCATTTGGTGAAGTGCCGTATTGGTGCCGGCTAAAATGGCTCCACCGAGTAAAAAGAAAAAGGCAAGAATTATGCTTGCAAAAGACATCCCGATTTCCTTGCTAAGGCCAAAAGGCGAAGTTCTTCTTTGCGCATCACGGCCCGTTTCTTTTTATCGATATCGTCATAGCCGATTAGATGCAAGAGGCAATGAATCAGATAATGAGATGTTTCTACATGAGGTTTTAAGGGGCTGCGCTCAAGCGCGACTTGTGGGCAGATGACGCACTCGCCTAAGAAGTGTTTATCGATGGGGAATGTCATGCAGTCAGTTGGCGAAGGATCATTAAAAAAATCAGCATGGATTTGACTGATTTTTCTGATACCTACAAAACTGACGGAGATCATTTGACAGGTGATTTTTTTTTGAACGAGAATAAAATGGACTAGCCTCCTTACGGAGGCTGTCTGAATAGGGAGCGCTCGTTGACGGTTATAGACCGTTATTAAAGGGAAGGGGTTTTTGGAAGCCCTGTCACTTTTTTGTTTTCGCCGTCTTTCCATTTACCGAGTTTACGTAGAACATCAACTCTTTCAAAACGCTTTAATACGTTTCTTTTTTTAGCAGATTTACTGGCTCTTCCATAGCTTCGATGACGTGTCATACTATCCTATCTTTTTGGGGATGAAGAGTTTTTGTGAGAGTGTCGCATCTTCAATGGCAGTTGCAATCGGCTTATAGCCTTGAGGAAGTGCGTCTTTTTTAGGTCCTGTTTTCACTGCCGGAGGGCGAGGACGGTGGGGGCACTTTGCGCGCCGCTCAGCTTGTTTACTAATGCGTACCATATACAATCTCCAAATCGTAAAGGCTGTGATTTTAATGGAAACGAAGGAATGGTTCAAGTTCTTTTTAAACAAGTTATTTGTTGACGAATAAAAAAATGTTTTGCACAAATGAAAAAAAGGACTTGTCATGATGGTGGGATTATTTTTTCTCTTTTTGGTTACAGAAGTGTTAATTTTTCTCAAGAAAAGGCCTTATGCGATGGTTTTGGCATTAATCACCATTTTTCTTTGTTTTGGGATGTTGATTCACCATGCAACAGATACACTGCAGGTGCGTTTATGAAACGCGTTTCAGTTGTTAGAACGCTCAACGCAGCAATGGCTCTTGTCCTTATGATGGTTCTTGCATCAGCCTATTATCAACAATTTTCTAGGCACGAGCAACCTTGCCCTCTGTGCATGCTGCAAAGGTTGGGTATGATCGGGGTGGCAATAGGAGTGTTGATGAATTTGCGGTTTGGGATTCGTGTGCAGCATTATGGCTTATCGCTTTTTAGCGCTTTTTTTGGCGGAGTTGTATCAGCCAGACAAATGTTACTCCACATTTGCCCAGGATTCCCTGTTTTTGGGGTTCCTGTTTTAGGAATCAGCCTTTACACATGGGCTTTTATCGTTTTTTTATGCTGTCTTATCGCGATTACAGGCTTTCTTTTTTTCTATTCGCCTGAAGATAAACTGTATCGCCCTATGAATTCTTTTGAGAAAATAACTTTTGCAGTGGTTGTTCTCTTAACCTTGATGAACGTGATCACCACATTTTCTCAGTGCAGCTTTGGTTTTTGCCAAGATGTCCCTTGGCCTCAGCCTTGAAGCGTTTCCCACGTTTTTTTATTCATCGCAAGGCGCTCATGGCTGGATGGATGGGTTGAGACCAGGCTTGTCAGCCAGTCTAAAAATCCTGGTTGGAAAGGCTTAGTGTGCTGGATAAAGAAACCTTGTAGCCAAATAGCTGACTTAGCAGACGAAGTATTAAGGCCAGCAAGATTCTTTTTCCCTGCTTCATGAAGAAGAATCATGCCATATTTATCTGCCTCTAATTCATGAGATCTGCTTTTGCATTTTCCAATGCCCGACGAGAGATGCCTTACAAAGAAATTAAATAAACTCTCGATCGACTTTAAGCTGGATTTTTTTTGCTTTTCGATCTCATTGATTTTCTGATCAGAGTCAGACATCCCAGTGGCTTGCATTGTCGTAGAAGAACTTGATTTAACACCCTCAATTTTTTTATCGTAATGGCTTTTTACGTAATGAGAGATGAAATATTGAGCAGCTTTAATAAAAGCTCCCATAAAGATCTTAAATTCCATAGTGCGACCAAAATGGCGGGCTGTCGCGTGAGTTATTTCGTGACTGAGAACGGCTGCCACCTTTTCTTCAAAAGTAGGAAGAGTGCCTCCATAGTCGCGCGTGTCGTTTTCCATCGCATTTAATATGCCGAGGTTCATAGCGATTTTTCCACCAGGCAGGCACCAAGCATTATGAGACCAGTCATTGACAACAGAAAATTCGAAATCAAGTCCTTTACGAGGTGCTTCTTCAGCAAGGGCTTTTCCGATTCTTTGGACCACTTCTTCATAGTGTTTATATTTTGCTGGAACAGCGCCGCCAGATTGCAGTTTGTAGATGGGATAAAGAGCTTTGCCGACAAATTTTTCGACGCTTAAAGGAATCAAATGCAGTTCTCTAGAGCCTGTGACCGCACTGCGAGGTAGGATGTAATCTAATACGCTAATTCCTAAATTCTCTGGCTTTTGCTTTTCACTAGACGTTGGTTCATCAATGAAAGAGGTTTTATCTGCTGAATCTAACCCAACTGTTGCTGACATAATTATCCTTTGAAAAGAAAAATTATACGATTACAAGGTATTAGACTTCAACAACGATTTGAAACTCATTTTGGCGGTAGGTGTTATACCGCTCTTGAGAGGCTTTGAGTTTTTCTGGCGAAGTATGATCTTCAAGCTCAAAAAGTGTTTTGATGCTTTCCTGCAAGAGAGGCGCCGAGGTGAGATTAAAGACAGTTGTATATATTGGATCAAATGTATGCCGGACTTGGATGAGCTTTGAAGGATGTGGAAGGAAGCTTTCCGATGGTAACTGCCAAAAAAGTTTATCTAAAAACTCCCAGGAGACGTCATCTTGTACAAAGAAAAGAATGGGCTGGTTTTTCTGAAAATGAGTAGCGGCAATATCAGTGAGTTTTGCAAGTTTGGCAGTTGTCGTTTTAACAGGGAAGAAGACGATTTTCATGATTGTTCAGGTGGGTGAATAACGCCGCAGGAGACTAAAAACTTAAAAGTGTCTTCAACTGAGACATTCATTGTTTTTAAAAGGGAGCGGGGAGAAAACAACACATAACCGGAAATCGGGTGAGGAGCTGTCGGTACAAAGACTGTGACATCAATAGTGGGGACGACTTTTTTGAGTTCTAAAGGAACCTCACCAGTGATAAATCCCATCGTATACATTTCTTTATAGGGAAAAGGAATCATCACAGATTCTTTAAACGTTTTCACGTCGGATGAGAGCATGGCTTTTGTGATGTCTTTTGTAAGGCGGTACAGTGTTCCTGCAATGGGAATTTTAAAGATCAGTTTGTTGGCACCTTTCATAATCGAGGTGAAAAAGAATTTACGTCCTAAATAGCCAAGAACGACAATGAAGAAAAATGTGAGGACGAGGGCAACCAGGCGGCTAATGACTCGCAAAAGTGTTTCATGCTTGACAATCACAATTGCTTGGCTCTTTTCGTACCATACAAGAAGGTGTTCTAAAAGATGATAAAGAGGATTTGTGAAAAGATCGAAAAGATATATCAGCACCCAAAGAGAGAGAGCAAACGGGAGTAAAATAACAAGACCTGTCGAAAACGATTTTTTCATTTTGCACCGCCCATCTGAGGGGTCAAGACTCCCACTGAAAGAACATACTTAATTGCAGCTTCTGGCCTCATATCTAGATAAATGAGGTCCTTTTGCTGAACCATAAGCAGAAAACCCGAGGTGGGATTTGGAGTTGTGGGAATTAAAACAGAAATCAATTTTTCTCCTGTCAAGTCATTGCATTTTTCCGGCGCATCTCGAGAGACAAGGCCCAGTGCAAACATCTCTTTGTGCGGAAAAGGGACCATCACGACCTGTTTAAAAGAAGTTTTATCTGTTTTAAAGAACGTTTTTGTGATTTCTTGAGAGGCTTTGTAAATTGTATTGATAACAGGAATCTTTTTCAAAATTTTATCTGTGAGGTTTACCAGCGAGTGGACAACGAACCAGCGAGTCAGCACCCCTAAGATAACTGTGATAATGAAGAGGAGAACAAGTACAAGAAATTTACTAATATATCGAACGACTTGCTCACAGGATAAGAACAGGAACCCCGTAGGCCGTATCTGGTATTTCATTAGAAAAGAAGAAACTAAGTCAACAAAAGGGGCTGTAAATAAATCGATCAAAAATCCCAGCAAGGCAAACGTCACTGCGATGGGCAGCAAAATGACAAGGCCCGTAATGAGGTTTTTTTTTAGCGACTGCAACATGCACCTTTTATAGCAGATGTGGTATTTTTTTTCTTATGTTTAAAGCACGGCTATCTGCTTTGATCGGAAATGTTTTTACTCATTACGAAACCTCTTTATTTGGCTGGCTGACGCCATTTTTAGCTCCCATTCTTTTTCCAGATAAATCTGGCGGCGCGGCACTTTTACTGACGTTTGCATTCTTACCGCTCTCTTATTTAATGAAGCCAATAGGCGCAATCTTTTGGGGATGGCTTGGAGATCGAAGAGGCAGAAAACCTGTTCTAGTCAGCTGTATGCTAGGTATGGCGCTCTCAACTTTCATGATCGGATGTCTTCCGTTAAACACAGCTGCGTGGAAATTTCTAGCTGTTTGCCGTCTGGCCCAAGGTTTTTTTGCTGCAGGAGAAGAAAAAGGAGCGGCGCTTTTTTTACTCGAAAACACACCTGAAAATAAAAGAAATTGGATGAGCGCGTTTTATGACGCATCAGGGATTATTGGGATTTTCTTAGCCTCTTTGCTGGCTTCTCTTTTTGGAGAATCGTCCTGGAGATTTCTTTTTTGGGCAGGAGCCCTTGGCGGCCTTTTGGCAGCTGCCATAAGGAAGCATACACATGAGTCACCTGAGTTTAAATCTTCAAAAGGATCGTGGAAGATCGTATGGCAAGAAAGAGCTCTCATTACAAAGATTGCAATCGTTTCGGGATTTTCCTATGCCAATTACTTTGTCGTCACCGTTTTTTTAAATGGCTTTATCCCGCAAATTTCAAATCTTACAAAAAAAGATATGATGGCATTTAATACACACCTGCTCTGGATCGATTTCCTTCTTCTTCTTGGGTTTGGGTATCTCTGTAAATGGATTGAAAAGGAGCGTTTGATGCGAGCTGCAGCGCTTACAGCAGCGATCTGTATCATGCCTCTATTTTGCCTGATTGAAGGCGCTTCTTGGTGGCAGGTCGCAGCCATTCGTCTTGTTCTTGTGACTCTTGGAGTTGCGCTTGCAGCTCCCTATCATGCCTGGAAGCTAGAGCTTCTTCCTAAAGATCATCGATTTTTAATTGGGAGTTTTGCTTCAATGCTTGGGTCTAAAATTCTAGGAGCGCCTGTCCCTTTTTTAGCTGCCTGGCTAGCAGAATCATCAGGTGCAGTTTGGCTGGCAGGCTTGCCAGTTGTCATTACAGGACTTGCTTCAGCTATTGTCATTACTCAAAGAAAAGCGGTAGGGGAGGAGCGCATCGGCTCCCGCGTAATCAACGCCGATACGGGGACCGGCTGATATCGATTCAAATAAAATGCCGTGATCTTCGATCCAAAGCATGTTTTCATGCAGGGAAAGACCGTTGTGGTGTGTGGTGATGCCCAGTGCTTGGGATACGGTTCCAGGGCCTGCCGAGAGCGGTACTTTATCTTTTCTTCTTTTTCGCATGATATCGATTCCTTGCAGCGGTTTGAGTGCGCGGATCAGCACAGCTTGTGGCACATCTTTGGGGCCTGTGACGATATTAAGCAAATGATGCATTCCATAGCACAAGTAGACATATGAGACGCCCCCAGGATGATACATCACTTCCGTGCGGGGAGTCCTCCTGCCGCCAAAAGCATGGCAGGCACGGTCATCTGTTCCATTGTACGCTTCTGTTTCAATAATGACTCCGGCAGTGATCTGATTATCTATGCAAGAAAATAGAACTTTACCAATGAGCTCTTTAGCGATCGCTACGACATTATCATACAAATAGAAGTCATGAGATAGTTTCATTGTGGTAGCAATGTATACTAAATGTGCAGTTTTGTATATATTTAGACTCGAATTTTTTATAATCTTCTAAGGATGAGAATTTTGTGACTTCATGAGAGCCTTTTTATTTACTATACATCTTTTAAAAGATGTATAGTAAAATGCATGTTTAGTATACATCTAACGTTTTTTGGAGCCTTTTCTTCGCTGATGCTTCTTATCCATCATGAGTTCCCATTTAGCTTCTAAGAGCACGAGATCAAGAGAGGTGGGACGGACTTTGAGAATTTCCCCGACTTTGTGAACCTGGCCTGTAGCTCTTCCAAAAAGAGAGTCTTGTGTTGGGTTAAAGATAAAATAGTCATTTTCAAGGTCTGAAATATGTAAAAATCCTTCGAGCATCAGGTGGCTGATCTCAAAATAAAGGCCGAATGGTTTTACACGCGTAACGGTAGCTTCATAGACCGCATGAGGATCTTCTTCAAGCCATTTATGAAGGAGGCGGAATTTTTTCAGGACTTTGACACTCGATTCGGCTTTAAAGGAAATGCGTTCTCGTTCTGAGCAGTGTTTTGCGATTTCTTCGATATCGGTCAGCTCTCCCTCTTCGTCGAAGAGCAGGCGCTGGATAATAAGGTCTGTGTATCTTCGGATGGGGCTTGTAAAATGGCAGTAATAATCGAGGGATAGGCCGTAGTGTCCGACGTTTTCTGTCGAATAATAAGCCAGCTTCATGCTTCGAATGAACCCGACTGCAAGCTGCTGCGCGTAAGGGGTCTTTTTGGCTTTATCGAAAAGCTCTTGTATATCTTGTCTTGTGGGATCTTTTGGAACCGTAAAACCCATCGCTCTTGCCATACCGTAAAACTCGTCTTTATCTGAGGGCGATGGCTCTTCGTGGATACGAAAAACGGCATGCTTGCCCTTATCAGCTAAATGCCTGGCAACCATTTCGTTGGCTTTAAGCATAAATTCTTCAACGAGCTGATGAGTGATGTCATATTCGACTCGGTGTGTTTTTTGAGGGTGTCCTTTTTCATCCACAACGATAAGAAGTTCAGAGATAGAAAAGTCGATGCTGCCCCGCTCATATCTTTTTTCTTTGAGAAGCAGGCACAATTTTACCATGCGCTCTAAAAGCTCTTTATGCGGACTTTCTTTCTGTCCATCGAGCACTTCTTTGGCTTCTTCATAGGAGAATCGTTTGGCACTTTTGATAGCACTTCGAACGATTTCTGTTTTGAGTAGATTTCCTTGAGGGTCAAAATCCATGAGCACGGAGACGGTAAGGCGGATGACATCGGGGTTTAAGCTGCAGAGTTGATCGGAGAGCTCATGGGGGAGCATGGGAAGAACGCGTCCTGGAAAATAAGTGGAGTTACCCCGCTCTCTTGCTTCTTGATCTAAAGAGGTTCCTCTGGGGACATAATGAGCGACGTCTGCGATGTGAACGCCTAGATGGAAGATACCCTTGTTATCAATTGTAAGGGAGAGTGCGTCGTCAAAGTCTTTTGCTGTTTCGGGATCGATTGTAATCGTTGTAAGAGATGTTAAATCAGTCCGTTTTTTAAGATCTGTTTTTGCAATTTCTGTGCCCCAATCAAGGGCTTGTCTCATGGCCTCTGGAGAAAAAACATTATGGAGATCAAACTCTTCGATCGCAGATGTGACATCAATTGAAGGGTCATTGATAGAGCCTAAATAGTGGGCAATTTCAGCATGAGGGGGGCTATTTTCATCTCCCCAGCTGATCATTTTTAAAATCACACGATCGCCGACTAAGCTTTTTTTGCGTGGAACGACAGCAATCAATTTTGAAGTTCCCATGAGAGGGGAGTAGGCATACACGCGCTGAGGAGTTTCAAAATGATGAAGGGTGGCGCCGACATGGGTTCTTGCCCGTTCTAAGATGCCGACGATTTTTCCTTCAGGTCCTTTACTCCAATTAGAATCAGGGTCGACTTCCACTTCAACTTTATCACCGTCAACGGCATTTTCTGTTAAATGCTTGGGGATAAAAATATCTTCGGAATAGGGAGCAGGTTGCTGGAGCTGGACAAACCCAAAACCTTTAGCATGCAGTCTAATCACACCCACCAGAATTTCTTTGGCAGGTTTATTCAGGTGGTATTGTTTCCGTTTAAAAACAATGATTTTTTCATCGATGAGGTCTTTTAGAATCTGTTTGCAAAGTTCGTGAAACTTAGCCGGGATTTTAAGCTTTGAAAAAAGGCTTTTTTCTCCAAGTGGTTCGTATTTTTTTCCTTGGAGATATTCTAAAATTACTTGTTTGAATGAGGCGTATTGTGAATTATTATTTACCATGTAGGTCTATTATACTTGTTAAGCTCATTTAACCCAATGAAGCACATTGCGGATCACGCTCCATCGCTCACTTACTGGGGGTTTAATTCTGCCTAAAAACCAATATTGTCGCTGTTTAAGCTCAAAACCCTGCTGCTGTTTTAAAGCGAGCCATTCGTTCAGAAAGCGCAAGAATTGATCGCTTTGCATACCGCAGGGATAGGCAAAATAATTTTTCCCTAAAGTGTAATTAAATGAGATAGTTGTATACTCCGGATGGGCAAGGCACCAAATATAAACCGGAAGATCAGATCCTAATATCGCATCGACTTTGCCGTCGAGTAGATCATCGTAACTTGTTATTGGATAAACATTATCAGGAAAATAATTTGAAACAATCGCTTGATATCCTCCCATTCCGCCAATCTTTAAAGCATGGTTGGCAGCAACGCCGTTAATGCTGCGGAAAAGATGTTTTTTTGAATTCAGCACGACCAGGACATTTTCCTCTTCGATATAAGGGGTCGAAAATTGGAGCTCTAAAATTCGGGGCTCATTCATAATGATTGATGACATGACAACATCTAAATAACCTGTATTTAAGTCAGAGATCATATTTTGATAGTCAATAGGGACAAGCTCAAGATCGACATTTAAGTCTTTAGCAAGTTCATACGCATAAGCGATGTCGTAGCCAACGACCTCTTCGTTTATGTTGTGGTAGCAAAACGGGATAATTCGAGTGTCGTAGCCAACACGGATTAATTTTAGTTCCATAATGCGGGCAAGTGTTTCAGTTGAGTGGCTAGGCGGAGGCGGGATCCGTTCTTTTAAAATGGTGACTTTAGGCAGGGCTTCTAACGCACCTTCCATAGTAAGGTTGTAATACAGATCGCTGTAGTTATCGGTGGTATGAACGTAGTTTTTTCCAATAAAGGTAAAAAGAGCCAAAGTGACAACCATGAGGGATGAGTGTGTGATAAGCCGCTTCCAATGGACTTCTAACAATCCGTAATACTTAAGTGTTACCAAGTACATAAAACAGAGCATGGATACCGCACTTAGTAGGACCTGAAAGTTAAGCGTAATGGATGAGGCTTCTGCATAAATGCTAAATCCTTCCACAGGTAAATGAAAAATGTTGAGAACGAAAGGAAGCGCAAGGAATGAGAATTGGGGTGCGCCAACTGAAAATAAAGTCATCAAAAAAGGAATCAAAATGGATTGCAGATCAGAAAAAGGATGTCGGTAGTAGAAAGATAAAAAGAAGATGAAGAGAATCGGAATGATGTTACCTGCTTGAGCAAACCCAAATCCCACAGGAATGATTGTTTGGGATGTATTTCGAAATGTACCGAGTATAAGATTTTTTCTTTCGGCAAGCCTTCGCATGGAGTTGGTGACATAAGGAAGGATCAGTGTTGCGATACCTGTTGCAAAGGGTAGGAACGATACAATCCTAAACTCACGGTAAAGCTCTTTTAAGGGGATAGAGGTTAAGCATGAAGTCAGCACAGGGATCATCCACACGCTTAAAAAGAGGGTGGTTCCTATGACGATGAGGATGTAAAGCTGCAGCTTCCCTAAATCTGTGAAATTAATCGTTCCCATCACATGCGCAATGTGGGCAAAAATGCCTATAGGAGCGATATGTGAGACCCATTTTAGGATACGGTCAAAGATAATGTTAAGTCGATCCATAAGGCTTAATAGAGGTTCTTTGTCCTTGAGGTGCATGACTGCCAAGCCAAAAACGACACTGAAGAGAACTATCCCTGGGACGACATTATTAAAAAGATCATAGAGGGCGTTGCCAGGAGCTAATAAACCATAATTTTCAGGGACAAGAGATGTTCTTTCAATAGAATAGGCAGGAGCAGGACTAGGAAGAGGAACAGGAATAATGACTTTGACGATGTAGCAGACCCCAAGAACTAGCGTCCATAAGAGAATCAAAAAAGGCCAGCTGTTTTTAAAGAGCTTTTTGGCAAGATCAGGTGTCAAAGATCCAACTCCATGTATGAGGAGAGTGGGGATGTAAGGAATAACGATGAATTGTAGAAGGACGATAAATAGATCGCCAATCGGTTTTAGGTTAATGCAATAGGGGCCAAAAAAAAGCCCTGCCACTATTCCTAAAACAATTCCTAAAAAAGCCTGATACCCAAGTCTAGAGTGGACCATGAACCCACTTTAGAAATCAGAGTCTACTCTGTCAAGGAATCTTTTATATTCCGTTCAAGTGTGCTAACGCATACTATTCCATTGTATATTCATTGATTTTTCTAAGTGCGTCTTATTATGAAAAAACGTTTTAAATCGCTGTCGGTTCAGCTAAAAATTGACCAACAGCTTTTCTTCCCGCTTCGACAACCTCAGCCTTTTGTTTGTCATCCAGTTTTAAATCAAGGGTTGTAATATTAACGGGGATTGAAATTATACGCTCTTGATCATAAATACTTTGCTTCAAGAGAATTTCTTGAGCATTATAAAAGGTCATAAATATTGCCTTAGCAAAACTTAAGCTACTACTTAAATCTGTTGCCTCGTTTTCCGATGACTGTAGTTTGAAGCCAAGTGTCCGACGATTAATTGTTTTTCCTCTCCTATCTCTATCGGCTTGGTAGCAATTATCATCAAAATCATCAATGGGTAAATTGATTAATAACCCTCCATCAACACATCTACCAAGATCTCGGCGTTCATGAACATTGTCGTGAGGAGGTTTTTGTTTGAGAATAGCTGGTTCAAAGACTCCTGGTATTGAAGCGGAAGCACGTATTGCGCTTGAGATTACTACATGTTGGAGCACTGGATCTTCAAAGCTACATCTGAGAAGTTTTGGTTGGCCATTTTCTTGAAGAGCTATTGTATGCACAAACAGGTCCTTATATTTATTAGGTTCTTTCTGCATTTTGTCATGTAGTTCCTTGAAGGTACAATTGGGTATTCCTGTTTTTACGGCGATTATTTGTTCAATCCATTGTTCGAGTTTTTCTCCTTTACAAAGACCTTTCATTCCTACTAGGTGGTTGTATAAGCTTTTAACGCGGCCTATTGGATTGACAATAGAACCACTCCCATTCCAATATTCTTTTACTATAGCCCATAAAATCGCCATTGATTGTGGAGCTGATTTGGGATTCTGAGAACTTAACAAATCGGCAGAAAGCTGATCAACTGGATCTAAAAAAGAGCTGAAATCTTTAGATAACTCATTTAGCAGTTCATCACTATTACATCCTACTGCGACAAACCCAGCTGCAATCGAACCTGCAGAAGTACCAGAAACACGAGAAATATCTTCTAACAATCTTAAATCTTCAGCAGCTTTAATTGCTCCAACATAGGCCAAGCCTTTTGCTCCTCCACCTTCAAAGACAAGGTTTTCTGGTAGCTCTTCTCGATAATCTTGAGGCAGATTTCTTGTTATCAGTTTTTGCTGAGAAAGTTTTTTCAATTGAATTCGGCAAAGATGTGCTTTATTGGATGTTCTATCATTTAAATAAGCTAATGGAGTATTTCCTTTAGCATCGCTCCGTTGAAGATCAGCCCCTAAATAATATAGTAGTTTGATCATTTCTACCTGTTCATTCATTGCTGCCCAATGAACACCCGTCAAGCTATCATTTTGACTTGTTTGGTTTATATCTATTTGTTGTCCTTTCACAAGGTAAGCGACAACTGCTCCTAGACCTTCAAAAATAG
>JACCDZ010457135.1_pt1 | contig 69699 bp, 63 predicted proteins | sample 7449551 | NCBI WGS metagenome assembly JACCDZ01 (sample SAMN15323452, study PRJNA562643) | freshwater metagenome | isolation source: river surface water | place: USA:Blue River Watershed | collected 2017-08-18 | reverse complement strand
AATAGTAATAATAGTAATAATAGTAATAATAGTAATAATAGTAATAATAGTAATAATAGTAATAATAGTAATAATAGTAATAATAGTAATAATAGTAATAATAGTAATAATATATTAGAAATATATAAACAACCGATATGGAATGAATTAATTATATTTAATACAAAAAATATAGTTATAGATGAAATTAATATTTATAAAAAGCTAAGAATAAAATTACCAATAATTAATGAACGTGTTTATATAAATAATTCTGATGTAATTTTATCAATCGCTCATGCAGAATCAATAAATTTACATCATTTACCAACAAATCCTTCTGTTATATATATATACGCACTTGTTAAATCAGGGACAATTATTAAATCAATGTCTGGTTCTCCTGTTTATGATAATAATAATAAACTTATTGGTATATTATCTAAAACACATGAAATAAATGGTAAAAAATTTGCACTTATTATTCCTGCATATTATTTACATAAAACATTAAGTAAAATTAATAATAATGCTATTTATAATTTAGATAATACTGAAGAAGTAACTAAAATTAATAATTTTAATGTAAAAAATAATATGGTATTTCATTCATCATTATCTATTAATATGCCATTAGACTGTTTTTATATGTTAGAAGGAGATGATAATTATCAAATTAATATTAATAATGGAATATTAGTAAATTTTAAAGATATTAAATCTAATTTATATTTAAATAATAATCATTATATTGAAAAATTAGATGATAATTATTTATTAAACATATCATTATTAAAATACTTTGATATGTGTTTTAATGAAATTTCTCCTTATGTTTTTAATTTTGTAAAAAATAACTTTAAAAATAAAATATATTGTTCTTATGAAAAACAAGATATTTCAAATATAACAAATATAACAAATATAAATACAAATATTAATAATGAAGATATACATAAACTTAATATTTCAAATATTAAGTTAGGAAGGTATTCTTATACCTTACAATTTAATAGTGTATGTTAATTTTTACATTTTAATAGTGTATGATAATTTTTACATTTTTAGATGTAGTCTTTTAAGTATTGTTTTATCTTGATTTGATAATTTAGGACCATATAAAAATTCACTTTGAACAGTATTTTCTTTAGCATATGATTCATATTTAATTTTTTGTTGTTCAGTATTAATTTCACTATCAATTTTATCTGAAATAAAATTATTAAGTAATTCTATAGTATTATCATTTAATATATTAAGATTAAAATAAACTCCATTTCTATTAATTGACATTTTGTCACCAAGTTCATCTAAAATAATTCTATATATATACATGTAATCAGATTTTGAATTAAGTTTTGATATTTTATCTTTTAAATTTTTTCTAAAAACAGAATTATATTTTCTTGTAGAAATATTTTCCATTTATAAATTTATATATTAAATTACTTAATAATTTTTTTTTAATTTTAAACTTAATATATAATAATTATCTATAACTAATTAATTATGAGCAAAAAAAAAAATTTAATTAAAGATTTTTCATATCCAAATCCTGTAGATAACGAATTTCAATCTAAAATATTTAAAAAAAGAGAGTTTTTTTATCATCAAATTCAACCTAGAAAAAAATTAGAATCATATGAAGATATTAAAAATTATAGAGACCAAGTTTGTGCTGGTGAATTTAAATTAAGAGAACAACAAGCAATATTATCAAATCTTATTAATCCAGATACACCTTATAAAGGTTTATTAGTTATGCATGGAACTGGTACTGGTAAAACAGGTACAGTTATTACAATAGCTGAACAATTTAAAGACCAAGTAAAAAAATATAATACAAAAATTTATGTATTAACATCTGGTCCTAATATTCGTGAAAATTTTAAAAGTGAATTATTAAAATTTACTGGTGAAACATATTTGAAAAATAAAGAACTAATTAGTCAAATGACAAAAGCAGAAGCAGAAAGAGAATATAAAATTGCTATTAATGGTGCATTACAATATTATAAAATATTATCTTATAAAACCTTTTATAAGAAAGTACTTGGTGAAAAAATTACTGAAAAAAAAATTGGTGAAGATAATAAAATTAAATCTTCATTTAGAAAAAATGAAGAAGGTGATATTGAAAGAGAAATTGTTGTAGATAGAATTAATAATATGAATAATTCTGTTTTAATTATCGATGAAGCACATAATTTAACAGGTAATGATTATGGTGAAGCATTAAAAAAAATTATAAAAGAATCAACTAATTTACGTGTTATATTATTAACTGCAACACCTATGAAAAATTTAGCAGATGATATTATTGATTTATTAAATTTTATTAGACCTCAAAATGACCCTATTCTTAGGGAAGATGTTTTTACTGGTGAAAAAAATTATAATATGAAATTTAAACCTGATGGATTACAACATTTAAAAGATAAAGCCCGTGGATATATTAGTTTTTTCAGAGGTAATATACCATATACATTTGCTAAAAAAATAGATAAAGGTGTTATTCCTGATGGAATGTTATTCACTCCTGTTATTAAATGTTTTATGGAACCTTTTCAATATCAAACCTATTTAGAAACTACTAAAAATTTTGATGATACATTAGATAGAGCTTCTTCTGCTGCTGCTAATTTCGTTTTCCCTGGATTAAATAAAGAAAAAAATAAATTACTCGGATATTATTCTACTGAAGGTATAAATACTGTTATTTCACAAATTGAAACAGATGGTGAAAAATTAAAATCATTAATTAATAAAGATTTATTTAATAATAAATTATCAAAAGATATTGAAAATGATTTTTTAAAAGTTACTGAAAATAAACTTATTTCTGGATTAATATTAAAAAAAGAATATCTTAAATTATTCTCAATTAAATTTTATAAAGCTATTTCAAAATTAGATAAATTATTTGAAAATGGCGAAAGTGATAAAAACCCAGGTACTGCTTTTGTTTATTCTAATTTAGTTAAAGCTGGTGGTATTGAAATATTTGCAGAAGCACTAAAAATGAATGGTTATTTAGAATATCAAGAAAATTATAGAAATTATGATATTAAAGATGATACTGTTGATTATTTAACTGGAAAAACATATAAAGAATATAAAAAATCTGGTAATGTTAATGATTTTAAACCTGCTACATTTATTTTAATTACTGGTAATGCGGAAGAAGGTGGTGAAGAAATACCTGAAATTAAACAAAAATATATTAGAGAAGTATTTAATCACCCTGATAATATTCAAGGCAAAAATATTAAAATATGTTTGGGCTCTAAAGTTATGAACGAAGGTATTACCTTAGAAAATGTTAGTGAAATACATATTCTTGATGTCCATTATAATTTAGGTAAAGTTGACCAAGTTATTGGTAGAGGTATTCGTATGTGTAAACATATTAATACAATTAATGATAAAAATAGATTTCCTAAAGTACATGTATATCGTTATGTTGTTTCTATTAATCCTAAACCTGGTGTAAAATTATCTAAAAAAGAAAAACAAAAAACAACATTATCTACTGATGAAATTTTATATCAAAAAGCAGAATTAAAATATTTATTAGTTAAACAAGTTGAACATGCATTAAAAGAAATTGCTATTGATTGTCCTTTATTATTAAATGGCAATGTATTCCCTGAAGAAGCTGAAAAAAGTATTGGTTGTGTTCCTCCAACATTAGAAAATGTTAAAGCTGGTAAAAAAATATGTCCTGCTTTATGTGATTTTCAAGAATGTAAATTAAAATGTGATTCACAAAAATTAAATGATAAATATTGGAATGAAAAAACACAATCCTATGATAAATTATCACTTGATAATATTGATTATAATACATTTAATGATAATTTAGCTAAATTTGAAATTGATATTATTAAAAATAAAATTAAAGATTTATATAGATTCAAACATGTTTATTTATATAATGAAATTATGAAAAAAATTAAAAAAAATATGAATGAAAAAGCACTTCAACTTTTTGATAATTATTTCTTAGATCAAGCTATTGAAGACCTTATGCCTAAAAATGAAAATGATTTTAATAATTTTAAAGATACTGTTTATGATAAATTTAATAGACCTGGTTATATTATACAAAGAGATAAATATTATATATTTCAACCTTTTGACGAAAATGAAGATGTTACAATGTTCTATCGTCAAAATTTACCAATTTCTACTAGTAATATGGTTTCTATTGAAAATTATGTTAAACAAAAATTTGGTGATATTAAAACTGAAAATAATGAATTTAAAGATGAAAATAATACAAAGAAAAATAAAATTGGATATAATTTTGATGATGCATTAAATTATTATAATGATAGAGATGAAAATTTTATTGTTGGTATTATTGATAAAAATTTTAATAAATTAGCTAATGATGATGATGATTTATTTAAAATTAGAGAACAATATATTAAAAATGATGATAAAAAAAGAGGTACTGGTATACCAACATTTAAAGGCGCTGTTTGTTCAACCGCAAAAGATAAAAAATATCTTATGGACTTAATTAAAAAAATACCCAATATTTCTAAAAATGAAATTGATCGTATTGATAAATTAACAAGAGAATTAATATGTAACGAATTACGTGATAAAATGTTATATCTTGAAAAATACTCTACTACTAAAGATGGTAATAAAAAAACATATGTTATTATACCATTTAATCATCCTAAATATCAATTTCCATATAATCTTGAAGATAGAATTAAAAATAGAATTGGTTCTATTAATAAAATTGTTGATAGACCTGTTGATATTACTACTAAAAAAATGTCTGATAAAAAAGAACTTTATTATATTATCAATTTTAAAAATGAAAAATTTATTACACCAAAAGCTAAAGAACTTGAAAAATTAGGATGCGTTTTAAATAAAGATGTCTGGTCTTTATTGATAGAATAAAAAAATCATATATTAGTAAAATAAAAATCATTAAACTAATAAACTAATATTAATTCTTCTAATTTAATTTTCTCGTTGAAAAAAATAGTTTCTTTATTATTTAATTTGTTAATTTCTATAATTAACAAATTAAATGCACCAATTATTTTATTTTTTAATATTGTATTAAAATTAAAATCAATACTCGCCCTATTATTATGTATTTTTACTGTTGATTTATTTATATTAAATAACACATTATTATATTGTACTTCAATTATATCATCATATTTATGAATTATAATTTGTATTTTATTATTATAATCATAATATGATATATATTTGTTACTCTGACTAAAAGTCTGCATATTTATTTTTATTATATTATATTTTGTTTTATTATAAATATTATATTTTTGTTTATTATAGATATTATATATTTGTTTTATTATATATATTATAATGATGATATATATAATAAATTTTCAATTTTTTTTTATTTAATTAGAAAAATTGGATACGGGTAATTGAGGAATAGTGTTTAATTTACTTAATCTAGAATATACACTGGATGAAACCCAGGGAGTAATTTGAAGAGAAACATAAACAAAAACAACAGTTAATAAGGATGATACTAACATTACTTCTTTATTGCATTCATAATTTTTCTTAATTTCTTGAGCAAATGGTAATTTACTGTCTTTTAATAAAGAAGGAAGAACCATTGATAAAAGGAAATTTAATGCAGCTGCTACAAGAGCAATCATAAGATGTTCATTAAGCATATTATATATTAATATTGGGAAAAAATTTTTATACTTTTTTATTTAATTTTTATTTCTAAAACTATTGGTGCATGGTCTGACCCCATTATAGTATCTAAAATATCACTTTTTATAACTTTTTTTAATAATTTTTTATCAACTAAAAAATAATCTATGCGCCATCCTGCATTTTTCAAACGAGCCTGAAATTTATATGACCAATAACTATATTTTATTAGTTCTGGATTTAAACTTCTAAATGTATCAACTAATTCAGTATCTTTTAATAATTTATCAAATGATGTTCTCTCTTCTATAGTAAACCCAGCTGTTCTTAAATTAGTTTTTGGATTTTTTAAATCAATTTCTTTATGAGCAACATTTAAATCACCACATACAATTACTGGTTTTGTTTTTTGTAGTTTTTCAATAAATTTACTAAACATTCTATCCCATGTTTCTGTTCTCCATTCTAATCTTGCTAATTCTTGACCTGAATTAGGTGTATATACATGTAATAAATAATATTTATCAAATTCACATGTTATAACTCTACCTTCGTCATCATATTCAGTATCTCCTATTTTTAAACCATAAATAACTTTTTCTGGTTCTTTTTTGGTATATATTGCGGTTCCACTATAACCTTTTTTTGTTTTACATGGACTCCAATAATGAAAATATTTTGATTTTAACTTTTCTGTTATTTCTTCTTGAATACTTTCAAAAGGACATGAGATTTTTGTCTCACCCATACAAAATACATCAGGATTTTCTAAATTTATTAAATCAATAAAATCATCCTTTTTTAATATAGCCCTAATACCATTTACATTCCATGAAATAATTTTCATTAATATATATAATATAATAACTTATTTTTTATATATATTAAAATCTTTTTATTATAATTTAAAAGTTTATCCAATTTATTTCTTTATAAATTAAATTAAAAAAATCAACATGTGATTTATTCATTATTGGTATTAATGAATTATAATGTCTTCCTAATGAAAGAACAAATACTACTTTCCATATTTTAGTATTTACATTATCATAAATTTGTTCTAGTGTTATTGAACTATCAAAATATAAAGTTTCACCGTTTGGAAATACACCAATTAATGCAACGTCATTTTCCATAATTTCTATACTAACAATTACAGTATCTAATACAGTACTTAATACTTGACCTAATTGTGCAAATTGATAATTATCTTGAATTGGAAATAAACTAGAATAAAAAAATGCATTTTCTATTGTTGTATTCATTTTAGATACTAATTGATTTGATATATTTTGAAAATTTTTATCAATTAATAATGTTGTATTTTGACAATAATCATTTACATTATCGTCATTAGTTTCATTATGAATTATATAATATAATGAAGAACATACTGAATTTAATAAACATAAACCATCACCCCTTACAATAATTAAACTTAAATCTACACCTTTTGAAATAGTAAATAATAATTTTATTAACATTTCTTTTTTTTGATAATTTTCACAATAATAATATAAGCCAATATTATTAATATTTGATATTACAGGTTGCATAAATATATATAAATGTTTCTATTTATATATATTTATTTTATTCTATTTATTAAATTTATTTTATTCTATTTATTGATTATATTATTATTTATTATTTATTAAATAAATTTACTAAATACATAAAAAATAGTATTATTTATTTTATGTCTTCCTGTTTCTTTAAAATCATTTTTAATAAATAATTTTTTTGAAACATCATTTTGTGCTTGAGTATGAACATAATCTAGTTTATATTTTGTTATAAAATCAATACAATTTTTAATTAATGTACATCCAATATTTTTATTTCTATATTCATTATTAACACATAAATTATATATAAACATACCATCAATTTGTGTTTCTTCACAAAAATTATAATAATTTAATGAAATTTTATTATCAATTAATTTAGATTTTAATAATACATTACTTAATAAACATACTAATCCAATAATTTTATTAGATTCTAAACATAAAATAATAATTGTATTTGGTTCTAATCCTAAATTTTCAGATTTAATATTTGGAAAATTATTTGTAATAAATACATTTATTGTATTTTGTTGATTAATTGTTAAATTTTTATAAATTACAGTTTTATATTCTAACATTATTATATATTTAAAAAAATGTTTTTATATATATTTAATGACTTGTATATATATATTAAAACTTAATAATAATAATATTGGATATTATTTTAATTATGATGAAGGAAGAGATTTTTTATATAGTTGTTACTATGCAAATTTTATTAAGGATACAGATAATGTAGTTATTGAAACTTTTAAACAAAATACAAATATAAAAATTGATAGTGAAACTATTTATTTTACTGTTACTAATAATACTAATAATACAAATAATACAATTAATAATACAATTAATAATAAAAATAATAATGACAATGATTTAGAATCATTTAGTAATAGTTCAAAAACAACTATTTCTACTGATAATAATATTTTTTCAGATATTGAATCTGATACTGAATCTGAATTAAATGTTGATTATATTAGTACTGAATCTGAATCATCAATAAAATCTAAAAAATCAGTTGAATCAGTTGAATCAACATTTTCTGAATTTATGAAAAAAAGAGAAGATAATAAAAAAAAAACTAAATTAATGAATGATATTGGACAAGAAAAAATAGATATAACATATCATATTAATTTATTAAAACAAGAAAAGAAAAAAATACAAGAAAAAGAAAATGAATATAATTATGATTTAGAATTATATGAAAAATTTAAAAAATTAAAAGAAACTAATAATAACTTTAAAATTCCTGAATTATTTATTACTAAATATAATATTTTTTCTAAATTAGAAGAAACTAATCAAATTTCTTTTGATAATTTTATATTTTTATATCAACCAGAGGTTGTATCAACTGATTATGATAGTATGTTCTCAGCACCATCACATTTTAAATCAGCAAATAATAATAACGAAGAACTTGACCAAACCTATGAAACATTAAATAAAAAATATGATGAAATAGTAAGAAATAATAAACTTGAAGAAATTAGTAAATTATGTGAAACTTTTGTTGATGAATCATATGATAATTTATTTATGGTTTCTCATAATTTATCATCAAAACCTGAAGATACTTTAAATATAGTTTCTGAAGTTGAACCTGAACCTAAATTAGAAACTAAATTAGAAACTGAGTTAGAACCTGATTTAGAAACTAAATTAGAACCTGAATTAAAAACTGAGTTAGAACCTAAATTAGAACCTAAATTAGAACCTAAATTAGAAACTAAATTAGAACCTGAATTAGAACCCATTGAAAGTAATAAACCTTTAAAAAACAATGAACTAACTGTTGAATATATTGAAAAACTTAGAGCTAGTAGATATAATTTATAATATTAATTTATTATCATCATTTATTTTATAATTATCAAAATCATCACTATCATTTTCATCATATATTTTTTCTTGTAATTCTATACGTTGTAATTCATCTAATTTCTTTTTATCTGATGAATTATATATTAATAATTTTATTGAATCCATCTTGTATGCTTTATAACTAGCAAATGTTCGTTGATTATTTTGGTCAGTAAATTTAGTATCGTCGTCATTTAGCATATCTAAAAACTTTTCTAATCTAGTTACATATTTCTCATTTAAATTATTCTTATTTTTTTCTAATGATAAATTAATTTCTTTAATATGACTATCAATTAGTTCATTAATCATTTCATTTTTTTTAACTGAAATAAATTCTTTTCCATTAAAAATATATCCAATATCATCTCTCATATTAGTTATAAATACATTATTATATTCTGGTAAATCTTTATTAAAATGAATTAATTTTATTGATTCTTCAATTGACATAAACTGTTGATTTAGTATATGTTTTACTTGTTTATTATTTAATATTCTTTGATAATCTACATCGCCGAATTTTACAAAGGTATTATTTATAATTTTACCATTATTTATATTACCATTATTATTAATATTTGTTAATTGATTATTAATTTTTTGTAGGGTTTTATGATGAACCTTTCCTTTTTCCTTTAATATTGATGCTATCTGTTCTTTCATTACATTAATAGTATTTTTTAAATCTTCTATTTCATTTTGATTGTTTTCTTTACATTTTTTTTTATGCATAGATTTCGTTGATCTAGAATTAAATATTTTATTACATATTTCACATGTTAATGATTTTAATACTTTATTATTTAGTTGAACATGTTGTTGAACATTTTGAACATTTTGTTGAACATTTTGAACATTCTGTTGAACATTTTGAACTTTAGTGTTATTCACTTTATGAAATTTTTTGTTGTGATTACATAAACTACTTTGACTAGAGTATTCTTTATTACAAATTTTACATATATAGTTCGAGATGAAATTCATTTTTTCAGTCATATATATTATATAAGAAATAATATCCTTAAGTAATTTTTATAAAGTGAAATAAAGTGAAAAGTGAATTCACTTTATTATATAGCCGGAGAGAGAGAGCCGGATCAGAATATAAGTAAATTATATTTTATTTAATAAAAAAAAATATAATTTTAATTTGCAAAAACTAATCGTCCAATTCCTTGATGAACAACAAAAAAGTTATAGGCAGTAGACATTACTTTAAATTGTAATCCTAATTGATTTGGATTTAAATTAGATAAAAAATATTCATTTAAAAAATTAGCATTCATTTCATATCTAAATTTTTTATCTTTAATCATTGTTAAATTTGCTGTTCCTGATGGTTGTGAATCTTCTGGAAATAAACAAAAACTATAAAATGTAATACCATCTGGTAAGGTTCTATTTAATCCTTTATATCCAGTTACTAATGAATAATATGATGAATTAATTAAATTATTAATAATATCAAGTTGATTTAATGTTAATATTTGACTATCATAAATTTTATTAGTAAAATAGGTTGAAAAATCATATAAAAATGGATATGTTTTTCCATATTCTGATAATCCATTTAAAAATATTTTTGGTTGTATAATCCATTTTAAATATTTATTAGGTCTGTCAATTGATATTTCACCATCAAATAATAACATATTATTAACATCAAAAATATTTTCTTGGAATGTTTCAATAACATATTCTAATTTAGAACTGGCAAATTTATTTCTTTCAACATCATCAATATATCCATATTCACATAATAATTTAAAATTAGGTTTTTCAATTTGATTAATTAATAAATTATAATCAATAAAATTATCATATCCTCCTATCTTATTTGATAATGAAGTATATTTATATAAATTATTTTTAAAATAAATCCAATTATTTAATGTTAATACATTATTAGTACCAAAAGTTAATAATAAAAAATTTATTTCTGTTGAATTTAAATTAGGATAAATAAGTGCAAGAGCAACACTATTTATATTTGTTAAAGTATATTTATATTGTTTTAATTCCATATCATATGTCTTTGTTGTATAATTTAATCCAGAAATATCTGTAAATGAATTTAATTCACATACTTTATAATACTCATTTTCATAATCTCTAAAATATATTAAATTTTTTAATTCATTTATTGTTAAATTTACTTGGACTGATGTATTTTGCATAGCAACAATAGGTAATGCAGCACCAGCTTTTTTACAAAACCAAAATAATAATGGACAGATTATAATTTTATTTGGTTTATCATTTGAATTAAAATCAATTAAATCATAATAATGACCTATCATCTTTAAATAATTATCTATTTGATTTTCATCTATATGATGCATTTGATAAATATGTAATTGATCGGCACTATATTGTTCTATTATTTGACCTCCAATTTCTAATTCATAATGTGAAAAATAATAATGTGCTAAGTATTCATTCCATGCAAAATTAATTTTACCTGATTTAGCTAGTAATAAACGTTTTTCTATAATTTTCCAATTTGAATGATAATATTTTAAATATTCATACATTGAATTATATTCTTTTTCTAATTCTGATTTAATAGTATTTAATGATATATAATTTGTATCTGCTATTATATCATATGATAATAATTTATTAATTGATAATAAATAACCACTCATATTTATTTTATTAAAAATATTAATATCAATTAAATTAGAATATTGACTCTTTTGTGTTTTATATGTATTATTAAAACGAACAACAGTTTCTTTAATAATATTTAATGTTATATTATCAGATAAAAATAATATTTGTAATTTTTGATATAATAATAATTCTATTGAAATATAATTTTTTAAATTTGTATATAAATTTTTCCATTTTGTATTATCATTCGTTATTTTTTGAATCAAATTTTGTTTATATGCTAAATAATTTTCATTTGTTATTAAACTATCATTAAATGATAATTTTGGTAATTCAATTTGAATAAAACAACGATGAATTAAATCCCCTTCTGAAATAGTAAATGAAACTTTATCACCCCAATCAGCTTCTTGATCAGAATATATTTCTTTAATTTCAGTAGAAAAATTAGTATGTCTTCTATATAATTTTTTAAAAAATGTAATTTCTGGGTCATATGTTAATGCAACATCCTGTTTTCCAGATGTTGCTAGTTGTATTAAGCCTCCTGACATTTAATAATTTTATTTAGATATTTTAATTTTTTATAAACCATTTATTATTTTTTAATTTTTTTCTTAAATTTTTTAATTTTACAATTAAATATGAATTTATAAATTTATAAAATAATACTAAACCAAAAATTATACTAACAATATATATTACATCATCTTTATCTAAATCTTTACCAAACATTTTTTCAACTATTAAATATGTTAAACATATTCTTATTATATCACTAAACAATTCTTTATTATCACCTTCTAAAAAGTTATTATTAAATTTATCAAATATTAAATAAAAAAATAAATAAAATTCTATTTTTAAAATATTTTTTAGTGTAAATACTTCATTTTCTGATTCATGTAAATACATATAACTTAAAATATTTTGAAATAAAATAATTATAAAATATTTAATTAAATTTTTAATATATATAGTTTTATTTTTAATTGTTGAATGAATAATAATATCATGAAATAGATATCCTATTATCGTTCCTAAGAGTTTAATTAACCAATCTATTTCAAATTCTACACTAAAAAATACTTTAAATATTGATGTAAATATAAAATATATAATTGCAAAAATTACATGGTAATTTGCAACAATTAAATTTAATTCATTTATCATTTAAATTAATTTAGATTTTTTTTACTGTGTTTAGTAAGTTAAAAGAATATTAATAATATTAATATATTTAATGGGATTATTAGATTTAAAACTTATTTTAATAATATGTCTTTCAATTATTGTATATTTTTTATATAAAGAAATTTTGTCTATTAGATATAGACTTAATCTTATTACTAAACAAGTTTCTTCAATATCTTCAATACCTTTAATAAAAGATAATGTTAAACATGAAATTAACAATGCTTTAATTACAACTAGTAGTGATTCAAATAATGACACTGATAATGTTAGTGCTAGTGAAAAAGAAACTCCTGGAAATCTATTAAATATGTTTACAAATATGTTTAATAAAAAAAATATAACTAATAATTCATCTGAAAAATGTAATATTAATAAAAATGATAACTGTAATATTAATAAAAATGATAACTGTTGTAATTACAACGTTTTAGATTCAAATAAAAAAATAAATAAAATAGTTTATAGTAGTTCTTCAGAAAATTTACAACCAATTTTAGAAAAATCAGTAGATGACAAATTAGTTAAAATAATTAATATTGAATATCAAGAAACTAATGAACTAAATGATGAACTAATCGATGAACAAACTAATGAACAAATCGATGAACAAACTAATGAACAAACTAATGAACAAATTAATGAACAAACTAATGAACAAACTAATGAACAAACTAATGAACAAACTAATGAACAAACTAATGAACAAACTAATGAACAAATAAATGAACAAACTAATAAACAAATTAATACTGAAAGTTCTGAAGAAAATATATCACATTTAGAAGTTTTTTCAAATGATACAGAAAATAAAAAAGTTTCAGAATCTAATACATCAAGTTCAAATAAATCAAGTTCAGATAATTCAAATAATTCTAATAAATCAAGTTCAGATAATTCTAATAAATCAAGTTCAGATAATTCTAATAAATTAAGTCCAAATAATTCTAATAAATCAATAAATAAAATAGATGTTTCTGAATCAAATACACTAGTATCAGATTCTAATACAATAATGACAGAATCAAATAATAATAAATCATTAACTAGATTAAAATTACCAGAATTACAAGATAGAGCTTTAGAATTAAAAATCCCATTATCTGTAAATGGTAAAAAGAAAACCCGTGTAGAACTAATTAATGAAATTAAAAATCATAATTAAAAAATAAAAATAAATTAATATAAAATAAAAATTTTTTATTTTATATTAAAAAATTAAAAAAAAAATCTAATTAATATATATATATATATAATGGATAATAGATATTACAAATATAATTGCCCTCCCTTAATGAATGATGGTAGATTTTTAACTTCATATGTAAGAGGTCGTGTTTTTGATCAATATATTAGAAACGTTAATGAAATTAAATCTGGAAATGATTATAAAAATTTCTTACAAGAAAACGGAGATTCTATTTTAAATAATTTAAAAGCATATCATAGACAAAATAATACATGCAAAATTGAAGGTAGATGTTTACCTATGTCTGGTCCTACTCAAGATAATATGAATGATTATTTAAATTCTAATGAAGATGTAAAATCACAATGGTACGAACAAGTTGAATCTATGCCTAGAATGAGTGTTCCTGGAGCTAAAGATTCTGATGAATTATTATTTCAAGAACAATCTGAAACTAAAAATTATGATTCATTAAATGCTCAAAGAGCTAATGAATTAGCACAAAATATTTATAACAATATGTTAGTTCAACAAGAACAAAATGTTTTACAATCAAGTGATCAAAACTGTACTTTTTGCAAAGTTAAAAAATAAATTATCTATTAACTAATTAACCTATTAACTAAATAGAAAGACAATTTAATTTAAATGCCCATACTACTTTATCAGTTATTGAACCAATACAATTAATTCTCAAATTATATATTCCTTCATTATTAATAATTTGTAAACTTTGTATTGACCAATTACCTATATTAGTTGTATTTATTGGTAATAATGCATTAGATTCAATATCTAATTCATCATTAACATTTATATTTGTCCATAAATTTATATCATATGCTGAAAATAAATTACTTGATAAACTTCTAGTTGTTCCTGTTAATTTACCTGACATTTGACCTAATGAACATACATTTTCAAATTCAAATAATATAGTATTACTAATATCAGTAATTCCTGAAACTATCCATGTTTTATCAATTGGTATAAATGTCATATTGTAATCAATTGCTTGTGTATTCGATATTTGTAATGAAGCTTTAATAATATCTGTTGACACATTAGTACCAGTTATATTAACTGATTTATCTAAATCTAAATATACTTGTGTATTATTAATACTTAATTTTTTATCAGAATTAAATGTAATTGTTGGATCATTTTTATCAATTATAATATTATTATAAAATGATGTTTTTGTTTCTTCAAATTTAACAGTTGATATATTATTTGTTTTTAGTTCTAATTTTGAATTAAAATTAATTGGTATATCATTTTGTAAATTTAATTCTGTACTAACATTTAAATTATTTACATAAAATGGTTGTAATGCATTAATTGAACTAGTATTTGAATTAAAATTCATAAAATTTATATTTGTACTTGATAAAAAATTAAATATACCAGTAAATTTAAAATTAGCCCCATCAGCTAATGTAAATGAATTATTTATTATTAAATCATTTGCATATGTATCTTTTAGTAAATTAATATCACTAGTTGTAAATGACATTAATGTTGTTAAATTTGTTAAATCATCAGAATTTGAACCAATTATATTCAAGTTATTAATAAACTTAATTGGAGTATTTGAAAATTCAATAGATGAATTAATAATTAAATTTGAAATATTAATTGGTTTTATAACATTAATAGTATCATCTAATAAATTAAAACTTAACCAGTCATCTGTTTCAGTACCAATTATTAATGATTTTCCTAAATTAATTCTAGAATTGTTTAATAACATATCTGAATAAATTTTTGTTATACCACTATTAAATTCAATATAATTAGTATTATTTGATTTTATTATTAACTTTGAATCAAAATTAATATTTGAATCATTTAATATATTAATATTGTTATAATCTATTTCAAATATAGATTTTGATTCATTTATCCCATCACCAATTTTAAATGTTAGATTACTATTCATACTAACTATTTCACCATCACATATACCAAGTGATGCAATTTGTAAATTACTCATATTAGATGTATTATCAACTATGTTTAAATATGTATTATCTAAATTATTTGAGTATGTAGAAAAGTTAAGATTTTCTGGTAAATATTGTAATTTAAAAAATCCTTTTAGTTTATTAGAAAAATAATTATATTTATTAGGTGTCCATTTATAAATAGTAGATGTTGGTGATGTTTTTTCTATTTTTGAATTAGGCATATAAAATAAACCGCCATAATATCCAGTTGATGTACTTTTATCAGGTACTTTAAAATGAATACCAGAAATAATATTATCTAAAATAGAACCAGTATAATCAAAATCTGATAATCCAGAATTTATATTTAAAACATTTGTTTTTATTTTTAATTTATCAGATTCAAAATTAACTAATTTATTATTAATTCTCATATCACGTGTAAATAATAATGGATATATATCAAAATTATTATCAATATATTGATTTTTATTAGTAGAAAATGTTACTGCCCCACTAAATACTATATATGGACTAGCTGAATCGTTAATTGAATTAATTGATTTAGTATTTATTTCTGTAATATCTGCTGATTCTACAATATTTCCTGTTCCTGAACTAGAACTTGTTCCTGTTCCTAAACCATTATTAATAATAATAGAATTTTGTTCATTAGATTTTCTTGATAAATTTCTATTACTTTTAAAATTATTTGGACATATAATTGGGCCATATTTTAACATTTTTTTTAATATAAATATAATTATAAATAAATATTAAGTTTTAAGTTATTTTTTTTTCTAATAATTTAATAATGGCATATAATAAATTTGATAAACAATATAATAAATTTGATAAATTCGATAAACCATATATTACATTACCATTAATTGATAATAGAAATATGTTAGAATTATTTAATTTGTCAAATCAAATGGATTCACAAGAAATATTACAATTTTCAATGATTAATCAAATCCCATTATATATTTGTAATGATACTAATAGTAATAATTTAATTCATAGCATTTTACAAAATGATACAAAAAATAAAAATGAAGCAGTTAGATTAAATATTATTAAATTTTTAGTAAATAATGAAGTTAATCCAGACCAACCTAACAAATTTAATCAAACACCTTTACATATTGCATGTAAAAAACAATATCATAATATTTGTAAATATTTAATTGAAGAATGTAAAGTTAATATAAATTACAAAGATGATATTGGTTTTACTCCTTTACATTATTTATTAAATGGAAATACTGAACTTATTGAAACAAATGAAATTCAAGAGTTTATACAACCAAAAAATTCAGATAATTTTTATCATGATAAAATTAAAGAAATTAAAATATTAATATGGGAAGAAATTAAAAATAAACCCTTTTTCGATAGTCTTAGAAATACTATTGATTATTATATCAATAATATGAAAGAAGAAGAAGATTCGGTAATAAAAGATTTAAATAATAAAATGATTAATATGAATAAACCACAAGATTTAATTATACAAAAAGAAGTAATTGTTGATTATAGTAAAAAAATAGATAAAAACATTAAAAAATTATTTAATAACTTTAATTTATCTGATGAAAATGATTATAATATTGATTATAAAATCAAATTAAAAAAATTAATTAAAGATAGTTGTAAAGAGTTTAAAAATAAAATTGAACAACAGTTTCACGATGATTTTCAATTAAATGAACAACCTATTTTAGATTTATATAATAGGTTTGAATTTAATGATAATATTGTTAATGCTCTTTTTAACCCAAGAACTAAACAAATAGAACCAGATAATGGTCCAAAACTATGGGAAAATATTCATAAAGAACTTATTCATAATAATTCATTAGATTTTGCAGATAATGTTATTAATCTCGATAGTTTAACATTTATTGGTGGGTCAAGATTACCTATTATTATTGATGATTTAGATACTTTTGATATTAGTAAAAATATTAATAAAGATAATGATAATGATTTAACAGAATTTAAAAACTTGTTTGATACTATTATTGATGGTAGTGGAAATAATACAAATAAATATAAAAATAAATATAAAAATGAAATTACAAACAAAACAAAACATTTAGAAATGTATAATGAATATTGTAAAATATTATGTAAAAATAATGCTTCTAATACTAATTTAAATTATACTATAAATAAATCTACATTAATATATTTTCAATGTTTATTTTCTGAAAAATATTCTTATTCAACATTTAAACGATTAATATTTTTTGATAAGGTTATAAAAGATAAAAATAATAATGTTGAAATAAATAATTTATTATTATACAATTGTTTTATTGAAGATGATAGTAAAATTACTGTAAATTTACCAATTGACGATACCTTTTTAAAAACAATGAGTGCAACAGATACATATACAGAAAAAATTAATTATATGTTAAAAAATAATAAATATTTACCAGATAAAAAATTATATGATTTAATATATTTTTTAAAAAATGATATATATATTACACATTATAAAGAAGTAATAACAAAAAGTTCGTCTGATATAATTAATCAATTAACAAGTGCAATTGTATCATATGAAGATAAAATACTAACACTACTAAATTTACAAACATCACCAAGTTTAAAAGGTATTCATAATATTATTCAAAAAACTGATGATGAAACTAATAATATTAGTGTATTTAAATTTGATGAAGCATTTTATTTAGGGTTATCATATAGTGGATTAATTCCAGCATTTGCTAATGATATAAATGATATAAATGATATAAATTTTATTAGAATTAATAAACACCCGTGTAATTTTACTAATTTACTACCTTTTAATTATATAAGAAATAATAATCCTAATAAAGATAATGATGAGTATGCATATAATATTAATCAATATAGACCTCCATATAAGGGTTCGATAATAAAATTTTATGAAAATCAATTTAATAAATATTATATTTTATTAAAAAAATTAATATTTACAAATAGTGATTCATATTATAATTTTATTGATAATTTATTAAGAACAAAAAAAATAACAGATATTACAACATCTTATTATTTATATTATCAATTTATTGTAACAATAAATAAATTAAATGAAGAATTAATAAATGAGTATAATAAAATAGTTCGTAAATTTCCAATCAATATCAACATTGATATTAATTATATTTTAAAATTTATGAATGATATTAATGGTTATATTTTCTTATATTATAATTATTTAAAAACATCACCTAACCAATTACCTAAACAATTACCTAAATTTTTATATAATGAATTAACAATTACAGAAGATATTTTTAATTACGTTCTTAATAACAAAAAAGAAGATATCGATTTAACTGATTTATTAGGTGGTAACCCTATTAGTAATAGATTTATAAATAACGAAATAAATAAAAGTAGTATTACAGATAGTACTATAGATATAGATAATATTGATAAAAATATGTTATTAAATCTTTATTTAAATCAAATTGTTATAAATTTAGAATCTGATAATTATACTAATAATCCTACTAAAGATTATTTACCACCATCAATTAAATCAGTTTTATATGAGTTTTATGAAATTAATAAATTAAACATAATGAAAGATTTAGTTAATAAAATGAATACTACATCTACTCCATCTCTTAATGACCTCGTAAAAAAATTAATTGAATCAAAAGGATTTGTAGCAGACACAATAAATATGACATTATATTTAAGTAAAATAATAGATGAATTATTTAAAAATCAAGCAGAAATTATATTACATAATGCAATTATGAAAAAAATAGTAAAAATATTAAAACTTAGTGATGAAGGAGCTGCTGATATATTTAATAATACTGTATTAAACATATCAGATGATACATTATTATCTTATTCTAATATTGATTTTGAAAAATCAGATGATGAAAAAAAATATGTTAATAATAGTTATATATTTTTAAATGAATATAATAAAAATAAAGACCAATTTAAAATTTATCCATTTGAATATTCAAATATAACATTACTTAAACAATTTTTTGGATTAAAAATAGATGATAAAATTATAGAATTATTAATTAATAATAATGCATCAGTTTATGAATTAGATAATGAATTAAATCCTTGTATTTCAATATTGTTTAAAAATAAACATTTTAAAACTCTTGAAACATTAAATAATTTAGATATAAATTATAAAAAATTTAATTTTAAAAAAGACCCTGTTTTACAAATTAAAACAGAATCATTAAATCATATTAATAAAGTATTAAATAATGAAAATGAATATTTAAAAATATTTGAACAATTTGTAAATCCACAATATGAAAGTATTATTAATATAATGTCAATTAATGAAAATTTTGGTTTTAATGTAATGAATTATACACAAGAATCATTTTATATGTGTTTTTATTTGATTAATGAATATATAACTGATAATTTATTAAATTTTAAAGATAAAATAGATAAAGATACTATTTTAAATTTTTTAAATATAAAAGAATTAGAATTAAATGAAGTATATTTATATAGATTATATAATGATATTCCTTCAAATAAAAATAAATTAATAGTCAATAATTATATTAACAGTAAAATAAATGAAATTGAAAATAGTATAAATGAAATAGAAAATAATATTATTAATAATAAAACTAAAAAAAATAATAGTATAATTGATAATATTAACAAAAATATTGATATAATTAACCAATTAAAAAATCCTTTAGCAACTAATTATAATATAATAAATAATAAAATAGTTGAAATAAATAATAAAATAGAAACTATAAATATTAAATTAATAATTATACCCCCTAAAAGTCTAAGTACGTCAGTTACTACTACAAAAGATAAAAAAATAATTGGATCATATGAAAGTAAAGTAAATGATACATGTTACATTTGTCATTGGTTAAGATTATTTAAGGATGAAACTAATTTATCAAAATCACCAAATTTAAGTTTAATTAGAATATTATTAAAAGAACAATCTGATATACAAAATAATAATATTAATATTGATTTAATAAATAAATTTTGGAATCAAACACAAATTTTATGTAATGAATATTTTGATAATCCAAAATACACTACAAAAAATAAACCACTTAGTTTTATAAATCGTGTATTAATACATTTAACAAAACATGTAATATGTTTTAATATTGAATTTATATTAAGAGATTTATTTTTTAAAAATTTAAAATTAAAAACAAATGATTTTAAATATATTAATAGATACATTAATTATATTTTAGATACAGTTGTTATTAAACAAGATAAAACTTTTATTAATATATTATATGATGAATTACCTGCTAAATTTGTTCAAAATAGTACTAATATATTTACAAATTATGAAGAAAAAGTAAATTTTGAGCCACAATCAATAAAAGAAATATTAAATGAATTATTTAATTCACTTATAATTGAAGAAAAATCTGAATTAATGACTATTTTAACAAAAAATGTTGCTAATTATTTTGATAGTTTTGTACCTAAATTAATAAATAATTGGTATGTTGTTATGGAAAATGTATTTAAATTTAGTATTAATCAATACAGATTAAACTCTATCAATAAATTATTAAAATAAATAAAGTTGATAAAAATAAATTAAATAAATTAATTTATTTTTATAATATATGAAATATTTTTTCTATCAAACTTTTTTGATAAACGATTTGTTTTATTAATATCATATAAATAATATTGTTCTTTTTTATTAAAATTAATAATATAATCAATACTGAATGCATTACTAAAAGTATAAAAACAAAACTCTTTAATAAAAATCATATTTTGATTTTTTATATGAGAATTAAGAAAATGATTAAAATCTTTATTAAAATTTTCATAATCATCTATATATTCATCAGTTGATAATGAAATACTTATATGATTATTTGGGCGTAAATAAAATTTAGCATTTTTACTAAATTGATTTTTTTCTAATTTTTTACATATATTTTCTAGTGTATCATCTATTAATATTTTTTCAATAACTATACCACCATACCAGTTTGCAGACATTATGTAAGCAATTAACTAAATATATTTAGATTTTATTTTTTATAAATTATAAAAAAACAATTATAGCCCGAAGGGCATATACATACGCATCGAGGTCACTCAGAGATGCTATAATTTATGAAAAACTAAAACCATGACCACATTCTAAACATTTAACAAATACAGTTGCAGGTTCATCACCAGCTTTAACTTGTTGTTGTGAAACACTACATTTAGATTTTTTACATTTAGAACAAGTAAAACTATTAGATGATTTAATATCATTCTTTTTATATTCTTCAATTTCTTTTTTCTTTAGTAATTTTTCATATTTATTAGGATTAATTTTTTCAGATTCAAGAGATGCTAGTTTATATGCATCTTCTAAAGTTGTAACTAAATTTACATTATTATTTAAACCTTCAATAATTTCATCAACTTTGGTATCATAAATTGATTCAATCATCATTTCAACTTCATTAATTTCAGCATATTCAATACTAAAATCATAAATACCAATTTCTATTTTATTAGCAATATCATCTTTTTTTATATTACAATTTTCTAATTGAATATGTTTTAAAATATGTTTAACAGTTTCTTGTCTTTTATCATTAAGAATATATTTTGAGAATTCCATAATTATATATATAATTATATATTTAAATAAATAAATAACAATTTTTTTTTAATTTAATAATTATTATTTCCAGAACCGTCCATATTATTATTAATTGCACCTGAAACATCATAATTATTAATAGTGTAAGCACCAGAAATATCATATAATTTATTTTTATTATTACTAGTAGATGTGTTAGTACTTTTAATTTCTTTCTTTGGTTGTAATTTACTAATATTATAAATTGCTTCAATAATCCATTTTTCTAAAGGATTAATAAAACCTGCTTCATTTACTGTTTGAAAACTTTCTAAAAATAAATACAATGATTTTAAATTATTAGGTATTTGTTGATTATTTCTATTACATAATTCTAAGAAAAAATCAGTTGTTGTAATTAATTGATTATTATTTTTAATTTGAGTATATGTTTGACTCATATCAACAGGACAAGCATCATAAAATGATTCAGGATTGTATAATCTTGGTTGAAATATTTTATGATTATAATATAATGCTCCACAATTATTTGCAATCGTAGTTTTATTTTTAATATTTAAATTATAAATATTATTCCAAAATGGATCTTGACTTGAATAATTAAAATGAACATTTATTTCATCTGAATTTAAAAAAGTACCAAATCCTCTCATTCTATATTTATCTAGAATTTTAGGAGGTGCTGATGACCCATGAAAATATTTAAAATCAATATTCATTAATGTCATATGGGCACTAATACATGATGGAGTTAAATATACATTGTTACCATCATAATATGCTCTTACACATGGTAAGTGAAATGAGTTAACAGTTGCAAAGAAATCATCATATCTTACCATAAATAATTCAAAACTATGATTAAGATGAGGTGAACTAATTTTATATTTATAATTAATTTTCATATTTGGTTTTTGATTACTATCTTCAACAATTCTAATCTTATAAATGAGGTCAGATAAATCATAATAATCAGGAAACATTTCTTTTTTCTCTGCATTATCATCTAATGAAGATTTATAAATTTCAAACTGTTCTTTGATAATATCACAAAATAATACTTTAGTTTCATCTGATTCTATAGTTTTTTTAATATTATTAAATTTTTCTCGTGAATTATCACAAACTTTATTCATCACATCTTTTTCACTAATAAAAAGATAAGCTATTTTTTCTGGCTTAATTTTAACATGATGTGTTTCAGCATATGGATATATTTTACAAACATTAACAACTAATTGATCATAAAATCTTTTAACTTTATTCATATAATCAAAAGTATCAGCTGTTAAAAACATAATATCAATATCAGCATGTGCATAATATTCATTACAATATCTATTAAATTTATCATCAAATGATTCTAAATAAGCATATAAATTTAATAATGGATGAAACTTTTGTAAACAAGCAGCCATTACACTACCACTAATCGCAATTTTATCTTGTTCAAAATTAATGAATTCAAACAAGTTATTTTTTGAACTTGATGTGCAAAAAATATTAAATCTTTCTCTAAACTCATTTAAATTTGCTAATCCTTTAAACGATAATTGTGATGATTTTTTTGAATCACTAATACCACCAAAATTTTCAGTTGGTTTTAAAACATTATTATCTACTAAAATAGGCATATATGGATTTAACTTAGGATTTGAAAGAATAAATGGATATTTTGGTAATTTCGATGCTGTATTAATATCAAAAATAAATTCATCATCTTTTTTAGTAAATGATTTCTTAGTTGATTCATCAAAATAAAATCTTATCCATGCATATCCAATTAAATATCTAAATAATTGTGGAAATTCATCAAGAACATTTTCCATTAATGTTAAAATATAACTATTATTTAATACTAAATGACAATATCTTTTTGATACAATCATATTACAAAATAATAAAAACTTTTGTTTTTCATCTAATATATCAAATAATTGATTAATCTCTTGTTTATTAAATACTTTTTCTGTTGTTACTTTATATTTATATTCTGATGATTTTAATAATTTAGAAGGATCAGTATATTCATAAGTTTTATATATTAATTCTAAATAATTACCATCACCTACTTTATCAGTTAGATTAAATTTTCTTTTTTCAAAACAATCTGTTAAATTAGCATTTAAATTATATGAATTACACCAATAATTTGATGATTCAATATTAATTAAACTTTCTAAATATTTTGAAATTTTATAATTAGAATTTGAACAATTAAAATATTTATTTAATACTAATAATTTATATATATCTGATAATTCACCATTTCTTTCAAATTGATTTAAATAGATTTTTAAATTATCATAATTAATATTTAATATCATTAATACTAAATTTTTATCTTCTAATTGGTAATTAAATGTATTAATTGATTTTAAATTTGAATTAGATAAAACCATTAATTTATTATAATGATTAAAATTTTTAAGCATATTAATTGGTGCTTTAATTAACAATAAATTATTATTAATTTTATTAAATTTTTCTTTTTCTATTTGATAAGTATATATTTCATTATCTAAATCTGTTCCTGTTTTTGAACAAATAATATATAGCGTTTTAAAATTCGCAAATATATATTCATTGTTTCTATTTTCAGACTTTAGAATATTCAAATAAGGATTCATAACGTAATCTGTCATAAAATAAAGTAATTAATAATTAATATTATAATATATCAATTTTTTTTAATAGTAAATCTTACTATAAGTATCATTTTCTAATCTAATATAGTCATTTTCTATCATCCAATTCAATGTTTCTGTTAATAATTCTCTTGTTAATGTAAATAATACAATATCTTTACATAATTGAGTAAATAATTGTTCATATGTTAATGATGTCTTTTTTAACCAAGAATTTATACATGTACTTGTAATATATTTTCTTGTTAATGCTAAATCATTATATACAGAAATTGAATTAAGTGGTGAACCAATTAGATTAATTAAATTAGTTTTTAAAATATTTGTTGTTAATACATAATTATTATTTGAATGGACTAATATTCCAGATGATTCAAATGTTTTTAATATATCATTTTTATATTGTTCTGAATAATTACTAAAAAATGGTTGATTTAATATAAACTTTTCATCATGTGATTCTTTATTTTCAAACAATTCTAATACCATTAATTGAATTGGTAATAGAGTAATTTTAATACCTGAATATTCTATTTCAATTTCACCATATTGAGGTAACCATAATAATTTTCTTTTATCTTTATATCTTTTTTGATAAAACTTATTATATGTTTCAATATAATTACCTAATTGTGATGAACTTGTATATGAATTTACAAAACCATTAGACCAATTAATATCCCAATTTGAATAAGATGTTGTAATTACTTCTAATTTTTGTTGATTAATTGAATTATAATTATGATAATCAAGTAGTGAATTTTGATAATCATTTATAATTTTTGATAATTTTTTAATATGTTTTTCACCAAAAACAGGAATCATCATATTTACAATAGTTCTTTCATTTTCAATCAATGTGTCATGAGATAAAATTCTTCTAATAAGATGTTTTTGATATTCACAAATAAATACATCTTTTTCTTTTATATTTGAAAAAAATGGAATCATATTAATAATAAATTCAATATTTGAAATTATATTTGAATTAATAAGAATAATAATATTTTCAAGAATAATTGGTGAATGAAATATATTTAATATATAACTTTCAACGAGACCAATTTTATTTGTAAATAATACAAGATTTAATAAATTATAAATTTCTTCTTGTGAATATTTTTTAATTTTTTTAACATATTTTGATAATATAATAGAAAATTCTACCTTGATTTTTTTATTAACAGAATCATTTGCAATTAATTTATTAATCTCATACCATTTTGATTTTAATAAAGTATGTAATTGTAAAAAATCTTCTATATTTAATAATTCCATAAACTTATCATATAAAATATCATTTAAACTTGATGTTATATTTTTCTTTTCCCAACCTAAAAAACTATAATATGAATTTATTTCTGATATATAATTTATTAACATCATAAATTCACATGATTGTTTATTTGGAATAGTTAAATTTATTTCTGGAATAGTTAATCTTAATGTTGTTCCAATAAATTTTAAAAACCATATATAATTTTCATTTGTATTTACATATAGTTTTTTTATATTATATATTAAAGTTTTTATTTCTTCTTTTTTATTAATATCTAATGTACTAAATTCATTTTCTAAATAACTTAATAAAAATGGATCAGATAATATATTATTTTGAAATAATGATTCATACTGTTGATAATTATTACTATTAAAAAGAGTATTTAAATATTTTATTTCTTCATGATATGATTTAATTAATTTATTTAATCCAAAACTAATATCAAAGTCTCCTTTTTTAATAAAATTTGTTATATTTGTTTTTATTTGTTTTAAATGTTTTTTCATATTTGTATCAATTAACTTATCACAATCTAATATTTTATTATGCCATATTAATTGATGAATATAATCTGGATGAATAATATATGTTTCTGATTCTAAATAATTTTCTATAAAGTTATTTATTTGGGAGGCGTCTATTAATTCAGTAGTTGGATTTTTTGAATTAATATCCAAAATTATATTAAACTTGTCATGTAAAGCCATAAAAATAATGAGTCATATCATAAATCATTGTTTTTATCAATTTTTTTTATCATTATAATATTAACTAATATTACACCTTTTTTCATTTAAAGCACCCATTTTAAAGAAAAACATATTTTATAAGTATTTGAAAAAACAAATAATACTAAGATATGTAATCAATTTATTACTGGATTTTTTAAACACAGTGTGAAAAAGTAAGCAGATAAAAAGTGAAATAAATAATAAAAATTGAATTATTAAATTATTATTTAAAATTTATTGTATAATATTATGTTAATTAAACGATTATCTTTTGAAGAACAAGGACGTCATTATGGTTATCCAGAATGCTGTATTAGTAATTATAGAGATAAAACAAATCTTATGTTACGCCAAGAAAAGTATTATTTCGTTTATGGATATTTACCTTGTTTAAAATGTTATGAAAAGTTAGAAAATGGACTAGATATAAATAATTTAATGATAAATAGAAAATGTATTAATTCATTAAGTTCAAAAAAAGAAGATGGACTCAATTATTATGATTCAATTTCTCAATCTCAAATATTTTTAACAGAGTTAGAATTACTTATGAAAAAAACATATATATTAACTAAATTACCATATGATAATGTTACAACTTGGGAACAAATACAATATTTAATTAATCCTAAGCGTATGCGTAGAAAAAAAGTTAATGAAGACAGAGTTATGACATTTCATAGTATTAAAAACATATATAGGTTACTTAATTTAAAAATATGAAAAAAATATGTAAAGTACGTCATAAATTATTTTATAAACTAGCACCAATAGGATAAGCACTATCAAATAAAATACCACATGTTCCACATGCTTGTACTGGTTCTGTTTCTCCTTCACATGCAGAACCATTTTGAGGTGTAATATCTGTCCCACAAATATTTTCATCTCTATTTAATCTAATGTAACCATTTTCTCCCCAACTTGCTGACCATGAATTTCTAACTAACCAATATTTTTGTCCGTTTTCTTCACCATAACCTACTAACACAACTGCATGATTAATATCTGGATTGACTTGATTACAACCATTAAAAATTCCAGAACTATATGCATGCCAACTTGATGCATCTACTGAAATTGCAATCGGACCAATTTTAGCAACAGCATTCATTAAAGATTTATAATCATTAGATGGTAATTTAACATAACCATCGATATGTGCTTTTGGTACTCCAGCTGGTGGAATTGAACACGATGATTCAACACCATAAAATGATGAATAACTATATTGAAATTCTTCTAATAATCCTTCTGAACTTGCAACATAATCAAATGCAATTTCTGCTGTTGCGCCTTCACAATTTCCTTTACCACCACATTGTTTAGGATTAGGTGAACATGATGCAATTTGTTGTGGTGATAAATCAAATAATTTTCCAGTTTCTAATGCAACATGAGATTCAATTACAGCAGTTGATGCAAATGCCCAACATGAACCACAATAACCTTGGTCTTTAACTGCGGATACAACACCTTTTTCTCGCCAATCTACTGATTTTGGTAAATTATCTACAGAATCTAATGTTAAATCAAAAGCATATTGATATTTTTTATTTTCACTTAAAATTTTCATATTTTTATCAAAACCATATACAGGACTAGAAATTGACATTTGATTAAGTGTTTCTTTCCATGGTAATGATTTTGAATTGTGTTCAATAACACGAGCTAATTCTTTTTCAAATATTATTTTTTTTGAAGCATATTCACTTTTATTGATTACAATTTTATTATCTAATAAATAATCAGTAAATGTATAATTTGCAAGTAAAATTAAACCGGATAATAAATAACTACTCATATTTATTTTTATATCTATTATAGATGATATTTTTTTAAATAATAATTAATTATAAAATTATAAACATTTTAATTTAAATGATTTTCTATGAAAATTTGTATATCCATGTTCTTTTATTCCTTGTATATGTTTTGCTGATGCATAACCCATATTTGATAATAAACAATATTTATCATTTAATGTCGGCTCTTTTGAACATAAATCTAAAATATGTTCATCATGATATTCTTTTGCTAAAATAGATGCAGTTGCAATTGAATAATATTTTGAATCACCTTTTACAATAGATTTAACATTATAATTTGTAAATTTTTTTTCCCAACCAGTCCCATCAATTATTAAATCATTTATATGTAGTTGACCTGCTTTACTTTTTAAATTATCTATAGCTCGATCCATTGCTAATTTAGTTGCTTCTAATATATTTATTTTATCTATTTCTTCATTTGTTGCAAAACCAACACCATAATATTTTACATTTTTTTTTATCCATTCAAGAGCTAATTTTCTTTTTTTTGCTGATATTTTTTTTGAATCAGTTATTAATCCTTCAGGTGGAATTAATTCAGGGTCCCAAATAACAGCACCAGCATATACATTACCAATTAAAGGCCCACGACCAGCTTCATCCAAACCTATTTCATTTTGATTAAAAAAATATTTTTCCATTAAATTAAATAACTATATTTCTTTATATTTGTTTTATCTTTCCATAATTTCAGAAGAAATTCCATTATTATAATTATAATTATAATTAGTATTAAAACATTCATTATATAAAATATATGATATACACATATTTTTATAATATATTGATAATTGTATTAAATCCATTATATTTATTTTATAAAATCTATTTTTTAATTATTTTATAATAATCTATTTTTAATTATTTTATAATAATCTATTTTTAATTATTTTATAAAATCTATTTTTTAATTATTTTCTAATATTTTTTAATGTTATTATATATATTATTAATCTGTTTAATTTTATATTTTTATAAAAATAATGTAGATAATTTTGAAAACACAAATAATAAAATATGTTGTTTATTTGCATATTATGAAAAAAATGATATGTATAAAGAAAATTTAAATTTCTTTTTAAATAATGGTATTTATGATGAAATTGATTATTATATTATAATAAATGATAAATGCACACTAACACTTCCAAATAAACCTAATATAAAAATTTTATATAAAGAAAATAAGGGATATGATTTTGGTGCATATAGTTATGCTCTTAAAACAATAAATAAAAAATATGATTATTATACATTTATAAATTCATCAGTTAGAGGACCATATTTTAAAAATATTAATATTAAATGGTATGAACCATTTTTAAAATTATTTGTTAATAATGTTAAATTGGTTGGTACTACAATAAATATTTATAGTTTAAATACATTTTATAATTATAATTTAAAAGATTATTATAATCACACTGCACCATTTCCTCATGTTCAATCTATGTTTTTTATGATTGATAACGAATACTTTAATTATTTACAAAAAATTAACTTTTTTAATGAAGAAAAACTTAATAATATAACAAATATTAATGAAGTTATTTTATATTATGAATTTGGTTTATCTCAAATTGCATTAAAAAATAATTGGAATATTAATAGCATATTAGAACCTTATAAAAATTTAGATTATATAAATATTAAAAAAGATATAAATAATACTTCAGTGAATGGTGACCCTTATTATACCAATAGTTATTTTGGAAAAACTATTGATCCATATGATGTTATATTCTTTAAAAATAATAGATTTGTTTAAAAAATAAAAATTAAATTATTTTAATGATAAATAATATATTATTTAAAGAATTAAAATTAATTTATTTTAATGACAACATTTTTGGAAATCCCAACAAATATGTTATTTGTTTCAGATAAAAATGTAAGAAAAACCGCAAATTCTGAAGATGAATATGAATCTAATTTAGAAACATTAACTAAAGATATTAAACATAATGGATTAATTAATCCTATTAGTGTTAGAAAAGTTAATGATAAATATGAAATTTATGCTGGACAAAGACGATTTAATGCCATTAAAAATTTAAAATGGGATAAAGTACCATGCATGGTAAGTAATTATGATGATAAGAAAATAGAATTATTATCACTTGCAGAAAATATTCAAAGAAATAGAATGAACATGGTTGATAAATGTACTATATTTCATAAATATTATGAATTAAATAATAAATCAATTGATAAAGTTGCTGAACTTACATCATTAGCACCAAGTACTGTTCGAAATTATGTATTTGTTAAAGAAAATTTAAATTCAAAGTTATTACCAAATTTAGATGCTAAAGGTGGTGATAAATTAACTATGGAAACTGCTAAAGATATTTGTAAAAATGTTCCTGATAAAGCAAAACAAAAAGAAGCATTTGAAAAAACTAAAAACCTTGCAGATAATGATGAAAAGAAAAAAGTCTTAGAAAAAGTTAAAGCAAATCCTGATAAAAAAATAGAAGATATTATTGATGAACTTTCTGATTCTGAGAAAGAAGATGAATTTGATTTAAGAAATAATCCTTGGACTTTTGACTTTGTAAATAAAGGACGTAAAATTAAAATCCCACAAGAACTTCATCAATTAGTTTATAATATGATTACTAGTACTAAAAAGTAATAAAAATATAAATTTTAATGTAAATAATAATACAAATAAAGATTTTTATTTAGATAATACAAATAAAGATTTTTAAGTAGATAATACAAATAAAGATTTTTATTTAGATAATACAAATAAAGATTTTTAAGTAGATAATAATAAAGATATATCATTAGTGATTTTATCTTGATTATTAAATAACAACAGTTTTATTTCACTAATTTTATAATGTTTATAATTAGGGTGTTCTTTTCCTTCAATATCAGTAAATTTGTCGTCATTATATTGAATTCTATTTACAAAGTCTTCAATACAATTTTTAGTTTTTTCATCAATTTTATTTTTTTCTAATAAATCATTATAAATTATATCTAAATCAAATAACTTGCCATCAACTAAAGAATTCATTATTTCTGATTTTGTTCCTAAAACAAAACAACCTTTTACATCGTCATATTTATACATATAGTTATCTTTCATATTGGTTAATATAACATTTTTAAATTGATTATATTTACCACAATGAACTATTTCAATTAATTTTTCTAAACAACCATATTTAGAATTCATTATTAGTTTTTTTTCATTACTAGTTAATACATCAATAATTTCTTCTTTACCAAAACCAACTAGTTGAAAATTATTTTGAATATTTTGTATATTTTGAATATTTTGTGTATTATGAGAATTTACTGTTGAATTTTTAATACGATTATTATGTTTTAATAACATTTTATTTAATTTATTTAAAGTAATATTATCAACTTTATCTGCTTGTTGTAATTTTAATTTTAATTGTAAAATTCTAGCTTCTTCTTTTTTTAATAATCTTTCTTCTTTTTTTAATAGTAATTCTACTTCTTTTTGTTTAGTTTCTTCTTTAATTTTATCAAGTTCTAAATTATTTTCATTAATAATATTACATTTTTGTTCATGTTTCCATCGATTTTGTCTATTGCTATATTGTTTTGTACAATATCTACATGAATATAATATTTCTTTTTTATCTAGTTCATTAGTTGTTGGATTACTTTGTGGATTACTAATTGGACTACTTACTGGATTACTATGGACTACTTTTGAACTACTTATTTGTATTTCTATATTATTATTTTGATGAAATTTTTTATTGTGGTTACATAAACTACTATGACTAGAATATGATTTATTACATATTTTACATGAAAACATCAGTTGAGAATTCACTTTTTCACTCATATATATTATATAAGAAATAATATCCTTAAGTAATTTTTTTTAAGATGAAAAAAGTGAAAAATAAAATTCACTTTTTTTGATATGGGAGGGAGAGGGCAGACCTAAAATATTTCATAAAAATTTTTCAATAAAATTATATAATAAAGTTTATAAAAATAATAACATATTTTTATAATTATAATAATATCAAATAAAATAATTATAATAATATTAACTGAAATAATTATACTAATATCAACTAAAAATACCAATTAAATTAAATTAATAAAAAGTTAAAAAATAAAATAATTATATAAAATATATATTTTATATAAATAATTTAATTAGATACTAAGTTATATCTGCATGGAAAATATCCATTACTTGAAAAATAACTATATGAACCGTCAGATTCACGACAAACATCACCAGTTTGATGTTCAGCATATTCATGAAATTTATCTGAATCAATCCATCCACCAAATAAAAGAACATGTTGGTCTGGTTTTAAAATAGCATCACCTTTTTTCAAATCACTTTTTGATATTTTAGTGCAAATTTCTTGCATATTGCTGGTAACATGTCCACCACCTGCAGTTGATGATGCCCATGCATATGATACAAATCCTGAACAATCTTGACGGTATCCATCAGTTGTTTTAGTTTGTGAATATGGGACTTTTTCATCAACCCATACTTGAGCCCGACTCATAATTTGGTCTCTGGTAATTGTTGATGCAGATGTTGATACATTACTTATAATAGGATTACTAATAACAAAAACAGGAACTAATAAAAATAATAAATTTAATAGTTGCATATATTATATTTTAGATTTTAAACTTAAATATTTTTGTTTATATTTTAAATATTTATTTCCATAACTCACTCTTTTATTATCATCATCATCAAATGCTAATTTTAAACTACTTGCATTATATAAATTTTCTAGATCATTTATATTTTTATATGGATACATTTCAAAATCAACTTTATACAGATTATGTTCATTTGGTTTATTTTCATATCTTTTTTTAATATTACTAATTCTTCCAACAGTTCCTACTGGAACATTTTTATTATATTCGGGTAAATCTGTAGTTTTAACAATGTCACCAATATTAAAAGTTCTTTTTTGAGAACGGATAAGAGAAGGTACACTAGAACGAGAAAGCACTGAATCAAACTTAATATTATTTATACTAGAAGGAACACCGGAACGTTTAAGAGAAGGTATACTACTAGCAGAAGATACATCAACAGTAGAAGATAAACCAGAACGAACAGAAGGTACATCAACAATAGAAGATAAACCATAACGAACAGAAGGTATACTACTAGAAGTAGAAGATAAACCAGAACGAACAGAAGGTACACCAACAGTAGAAGCACCACTGGAAGGACCAGTAGGACCACCAACAATAGAAGATAAACCAGAACGAACAGAAGGTACACCAACAGTAGAAGCACCACTGGAAGGACCAGTAGGACCACCAACAATAGAAGATAAACCAGAACGAACAGAAGGTATACTACTAGAAGTAGAAGATAAACCAGAACGAACAGAAGGTACAACAACAGTAGGACCACCACTGGAAGGACCAGTAGGACCACCACTGGAAGGACCAGGAGGACCACCACTGGAAGGACCAGGAGGACCACCAGAAGGAGCACCAGTAGGAGCAACAGGAGCAACAGTAGGAGCAACAGGAGCAACAGTAGGAGCAACAGTAGGAGCACTAGGGTCTATTTTTTTAATAACAGTATTAACATTATTAATAATATCAATTTGTAATTTACTATCTAATTGACTAAGAATAATATTATAATCAAAAGATTTATTTTTACTTAAAATTAATAAAATAATACATTTAACAAATAAAGTAATAAAATGTTCATTATATTTTTTTGTACTTACTTGTTCAAAACTAAATACACTCATACCAAATTGACTTTTAATTTTTTTAATATGATTAGTAGGTAAATATGATTCTAACATTTTATTATCATTTTCAGATAAAACACCAGATAAATCATTATTAATAGATATTAAATCATTAATATAATTAACTAATTGCATTATATATATATATACATATACATATAAAAAATTTATTTTAAATAAATTAATATTTATTTTTAATATTTTTTTTAATATTTTCATTTAAATCTTCTAAATCTTCAGAATCTTTTGAATTATCAGAATCTGAATCATAATCAGAATCTGAATCATCTTCATAATCATTTAATTCAGTAGATTTAGATGTTTCAGATGTTTCTGAAATTCCAACAACTTTATTTGTTATAATTAAATCTTTTTCTGACATTGTTGGTTCAATACATTCTAACTTGTTTCTTTTTTCTAAAATTAAATCAGTAACTTCATTAGACATAATAATTTTATGATATGGAAATATTTTACGATAAGTTTTAGAAATAGTTACATCAGATATTCCAAATATTTCAGAAATATTTTTTTTAGAAATATCAATATGATACATATTTTCAATTAATAAAATACATCCAGCAGCAACAGAAGGAGGTTCATGAGTAGTAGCTAAACCTAATTTATGAATATTTGTTGAAATATCTTTTGCTTTTTCAATATATTGTTTATCAATATTTAATTTTTTAGCAAATCTTTCAATAAAATCAGAAGATTGTGATGATTTAATTTCAAAATAAATAGTTGAAATATCAATATAATCAATAAATTTTCTACATCCTCTATTAACATGACGAATTTCTAAATCATAAATATCTGCAATTTCTTTTGGACTACGAGGTTCTTTTTGTAATTTACATGCATGAAATACACAAGCAGCAATCATAGAACGTCTATTAATACATCTCATAATCATATTTTTACCTTTTCTTTTTCCTTTTGTATGTTTACATTCACTAACTTTTTTATATAAAATTTTAGCAGTATCAATAATAGTTTGTGTAATTACATATTTTTTACACTTTTCTTGAATTCTTTCTAATACATCCATTAAACTTTTTTCCTTATACGGCATTTGTCCTTGACGTTGTAATGCACTTAATCTATTATAACCTTTACTTTGTATTTTTGTCCCTAATGCGGATTTAGGGAAAAAGAAATTAGATGGACATCCATATCTAGAATTTCCATTTGTTTCATTTGAAAATTCTTGGGTTTTATCCAAAAATTCTTCATTAATAACTGCACATTCTTCACATACTTTATATCCTTTGTTATTATCAATTACTAACTTATCACTACCGCAATTAATACAAAGGTCTAAATTTTCTTGTTTTTTATTTAAATTTACACCATATAATAAGTTATCGATTTCGTCCTCTGACAAATCTAAATATTTTTCTTCTAATAAATCTAGTGAACTCATTTAAATAAGAACCCTATTATCAGTTTATATAGTTTTCAATTTTTATTATACTTAAAGTATTTTTAATATTTGTATCAATTTATTTTTAAATACTTTTATAAAAAACACAAAAATATCCTAAAGTAAATAATAATGTATTAATATCTATTTTTTCCAAATATTCATATAATAAACATATTATTTTATATTCTTCATACTTATGATGTTTATATTTTGAAAAATCAAAAAAATAATTATATATTGTTATATTTTTATTATTTTCAATATATAAATTTTCAATAGTTTCAAAACCTTGAACATCAAAAGATATTATTTTTTTTAATAATTTAATCATTTTATTTAATCCTGATTGATGTTTATGATTATAAAATGATATGATTTCTTTTAAGATACTTTGTTTATTAGTTAATATTTTTAAATTAGAATCTTCTAAATCGTATATTATATTATTTTGTTTATTTTGTTTATTTATTATATTATTTATATTATTATCTTGATTATATATTTTTAAACAATTAATCATTTCATTTTCTTTTATTATATTTTTTTTTAATAAATCTTTTAATCCTATAAACATATAATAGTTTTCATCTTTTAATAAAACATTATATAACTGTTTATTAATATAAAATGTTCTCATAATATATTATCATATAATTTTTTTAAATAAAATTATATTTACCAATTAATAGGTTCTTTTTTATTTTCAATTAAATAATTATTAATATTAATAAAAATGTTACTACCAAAAAATCCTCTTGATGCGCTTAATGGAGATGGATGAACACAAGTAAATATTTTATGTTTTTTTGTATCAACTAAGATAGATTTTTTAATAGCAAAACTACCCATTAATAAAAATATAGTATTATTATTTTTTTCACTAATCCATTTAATTAATTTATCAGTAAATTTTTCCCATAAACTAGCATGTGAATTAGATTCACCTTCTTTAACAGTTAATGCAGAATTTAATAATAATATTTTTTCATTTTTAACCCATCGTTTTAATGACCCATGCTTTGGTACCTCATAATCTGGATATTCAGATTTTAATTCTTTATAAATATTTTGTAATGAAGGTGGTATTTTTTTATGAAATTTAGGAACACTAAATGATAATCCACATGCTTGTGGTACTTTAACTGTATTATGTATTTCAGATGAAATATAAGGGTCTTGACCAAGTATTACACATTTAATTTCATATGGTGAAAAATAAAATAGTGATTTAAAAATATCTTCTTTATTTGGAAAAATACATTGTTTAGTATAATCAATTTTTGATAATATATCTATTAATTCAGTCATGTTTTCATCAAAGAATGGTAACCAATCTTTATTAACCCTATTTAGTAATTCTTTATTAATAATGTCTTCCATAATTATTATTATATTTAATATTAAATAAAATAATAATCAATTTTTATTATATTTTTTTATAATATAGTTTGACTTAGTACATTTGGATTTAATTTATTAGTAACAAAATCATTGATTATAGCTTTCAAATCATTTGGATCTAATTGTTGATTATGTGTTTTTAAATATTTTTTTGATATATATGCTAATGTATTTCCACTAGCTTGTTTATTTTCTATTTTGTTTTTTGATTTTATAATACCATGCTCAATATTTATCATAATTGGACCTCCAATTAATCTCATTAATTTATCTTCTTTTTGTTTTTCAAAAGCAGATTCAACTGATTTAATACGTACTAATATTAATTTTTTTCCAATAAAATTATCAATTTGTGGTTCAAGTTTTTTTAATGCTAATTGTTTTGCTTCAGTTTTATCATTAGAAGAACTAAGTAATATAGTTTTAGAAGTTGATGTAATAAAGTAATGATATTTATTTATATTATTAACAATTTCTTTATAATTCATTATATTATATTATATAATAATATATAATATTTATAATTAATTATTTATAGCATCATAATAATAAAATAATTGCATTTAGGCTTTATAATGTTCTAATCCATAAATTTTATTATCATTTAAACTGTTTAATTGTTTTTGTCTTTGTTGTATTCCTTCGATAAAACCATCTGTAATATGTAAAAATAGTTCACTAGTTTTATGTTTATCTTTTGATGATTCTAAATATTTTGTTTCTAAATTTGTAATAAATGCAAAAAATCCATTATATGATATTAATGTACCTTCATTATTAATATATTGTTTTTTTTCTACATTTTTTTTATATGTATTATTATCTTCTAAAAAATCTAAATTTTCATCATCTAAAATTCCATTTATTTCAAAATTTGTATATAATTCATTTATTTCATTTGCATATTCTTTAAATTTTTTAATATATTTTTGTTTAGATTCATCATTTTTCCATTTAATTAAATAATTAGAAATCATATTAATATCTATAACAAATTTATTTTTATCTTTAAAAGCATCATATATATCACTAGTTAATGATTCACTACCAACATATTTTTTCATTGCATCAATACACCATTTTCTTTCATATGATACATCAGTATAATCGTTAATAACTTTAATAAGATTTTTAATAAAAGCGTCAATATATTTTTCATCGGCTAAATGTTGTGACCAAAAAACAGAAAAATGTACAATTTGTCTGTCCTCATTATTATTATTATATAATATATTTAACATTCTATTTCTTTCTTTTACAAAATCTAAATCATCAATATCATAATGATGTTTTTCAAAGAATTCAATACAAACATATTTAGTTTCATCAACTTTAATCATCATATCTGTTCTATATATTTTATTTAAATCTGTTTTAATTCTATCTTCAATAGTAATGATACTTTTTAATAAATAATCATCTTCAAACCATTTTTTAGTAATTTTATATTTTTTAATTTTATTAACAAATAACAAATGAAAATAATCCTGTAACTTAATTGGTATTTTTGTATTATCTAAAAATATAAAAGCTTTTTCAGAATCATATGATATTTGAACATCAAATCCAACTTTAACAAAAAATACATAATTATTCCAATGAAATTTATGTCCGGCTTTATTCCAATTATGAAATGGTAATTGACTATTAATATATTCTTTAAATTCATCAACTTTTAAATATGAAGGTAATTCTATTTTTGAATAATTACGTACATATTTCTTTTCTTTTCTATTCATACTAATTAGCATACATTAAATTATTATAATGTAAAAAGATAATGATTCAATTTTTTTCAAAAAAATTATTGGCTATTATTTCAAAAACTCTTTTTTTGAAACATTTACACACAATTTTAAAGGCTCTTTACAAATATTTTATAAATATTCTAAATAATAATATATATTCTAAATAAATAATAATGGAAAAAATATTTATTAATGGACCACAAAATTATTTTAAATTAACAAATGGAGAAAAAACAATTTGTCTTTTTTCAGATGTACATTATGAAACTAATAATCAAACAGAATGTATAAATTCTGAAAAATCAATTGACATTGACCATTTTTTAAAAGAATTTTTAATTAATTCTAATAATTCTAATAAAGAATATGATTTATTTATTGAATATGAATATGAATGGTTAAATAATAAAAAGGGGCTTTATAATTATCGAGATAATTATCTTCAAAGAGTTCGTAAATTATTTAACAAAAATATGGATTTTGATTTATCAAATAATAAAATAATTAAATCATCAAATTATTATAATGTAAAATTTCATTATTTTGACTTTAGATTTAATACTATTCCAGAATTTAATATTATATTTAATTTAGATAAAAATATATATCCACCATATGATTCAAATATAAAACTATCAAAAATTATTAATATTATAGATACAATAAAAAAAGAATATACAAATTTTAAAAATAATGCAAAAAATAAAAAATATGCATATATTAATAAAATTTTAAATAATTATTCTAATAACAAATTAAAAGAACAAATAAATTTTATATATAATAATCATATAAATAATTTTATTGATTATATTTTAAATATATGTGATGAAATTGAAAATGATATTGATGAATCATCAACAATTTTACTTGATAAATATACAAATAGTAAAATTAAATTTGAATTATCAACTAAAATTTATAAAAAAATGACTTTTATTCAAAATAATGTATTATGGGGATTTTCAGCATGTATTGATTTATATTTTACAAGAAGAGTATTAGATAAAAAATATATTAATAATGTAATTGGTTATATGGGTGGTTATCATGTTATTAATATTGTATTTTTTTTAGTTAAATATTTTAAATTTAAAATAACTGAATGTTTTTATAATAGTCATAATTATAACATAAAAAAAATTAATAATATTTTTAATAAAGAAATAGAATCATATAATTTATGTCATATTTTTAATAACTTTGAATTACAATGTATTGAAATAAATAAAAATCTTTTCTAATTAAGTATATTATGAATTATGATATAAATGGACCTATTAATTATTTTAAATTAGAACATAATAAAAAAATTATATATATATTTATCGATACGTGGGATAATAATATAACAGATTGTTCACTAATTTCCAATCCATTAAATAAATCAATAGATATTGATAAATTTTTAATAAATTTTTTAAAAAATACTGATGAAAATATTGATTTTTTTTATTCTGCATCATATAAAATAAAAGGTAAATATGAAAAAAATAAAAGAGATATATATATAAATCAAGTTAATAAGTTACCAAATAAAATAAATAAAAAAAATATAAATTTTATTTACAATAAACTAAAAAACAAATATATAACAAAAATTATAAATATTGTATATAAATATGATTTATTTATGACAGTATATTCTTATGAAATTAATAAAATTATTTTTGATATGAAAAAAGTTTTAAAATATATTAAAAAAATATTAAAGATAGAATTAAAATTAACATTTAATTTTAATATTAAAAAAAATTTTATTAATATACAAAAAAATGTACTAAAATTAATTAATTTATTAAAATTAAATAAAAAAAATTTAGTTTACACACCTAATAATGATAAATTTTTTGATTTACAAACTAAAATATATAATTTATTATATGTAATTACTAATAGTATAAATTTAATTATTATAATAATTCATAATTCATTTGATATTAATTTAATTAATAAAAATAATAATAAAACAATTGTTTATTTTCCATATTTAATTGGATTAAATTTAATACATATATTAGTTAAATTTTTTGATTTTAAAATAACTGATATATTTTTTTTAGATTCATTTATTGATAAAGAAGTAAATAAAATTATTAAAAATTTAGATATGAATTATGAAAGTTTATTATTTATGGAAAAAATATTTATTAATAACAATAAAAATAATAATATTATTCAATGTATAAATTCAGTTAATTTAGATACTATATTAAGTTAGTTTATACAAAAAAAATATAATATAATAATTATAATTAAATATACAAAAATGTTATCTACTGAAATTATTACTAAAATTGAATACAATAAAGATATTATTATATATACAAAAAATAATAGTTATATTATTAAAGTTAATAAAGGTTCAATAAATATTAATATTGTAACTAATGAAAATGAAAATGTGAGTTTAAAATATTTAGAAGTTGGTGACACAATTACAATTGATTATGAAAATAAACAATATTCAAAAAATGATAATCATACTTTAAATATTATAAATAAAATTACAATTCAAACTAAATATAATATATTATCTGATTCTTCAGAAGAATAAATTTTTTTATGGTTTTGATATTAAAAATAAAATCTTTAAATTTTTTCTAATATTTAATATATAATATGACAATTAATAATCAAGTATCTTCTGGAGTATCTTCAATGTTATTAATGATTCTTATTGGATTAGCTATTTATTTTTTATGTTACTCTGAAGGATTTTCAGGAACACAAAATAAAGAATTTTTCGAAGATTTAGAAGCATCAAATCAAGAAGTTCAACAACAAACTGACATACTTGGAAATATGCAAGATACTGCATTATATTCAGAGCCTGTTCAATATACTCAACCTGTAATTTCAGCTCCTCCTCTTATAATGTCACAACCTGCTCCTGAAATCCAAGTCCAAACCCAACCAATTGTTTCAAATAATGTAATTCAAGAAATTGTTAATTCACAACCTGTATACGTCCAAGAACAAGAACCAGTACAACAACCTACTATGTTTGAACCTAAACCTTCTGTACAACAAGAACCCGCACAACCTAAATTAAATCAACAACAAATGCAACAACCTTTAAATAATCAACCCACTGTTAGTGATTTTACTGCTAATGATCAAATGGGTAATGATTTTGGTACTGAATTAAGTTCTGCTTTTATGGCTCCTTTACCCCCTGGAACTAATCCCGAAGTAGTTAATTTCAAAAAAGTTAATAATGACAATTATAACGCAAAAGACTTTTTACCCAAACAAATTAATGATGAATGGTTTGAAACTGATTTCTCATTAGCTAAATACCAACTTAATGATGATAAACTTATTAATACTGAAAGATATATGATTGGCATTAACACTGTTGGACAATCACTTAAAAATGCTACTTATGACATCAGAGGTACCATTCCTAATCCAAAAATAGTAGTGTCACCATGGTTAAATAGTACATATGAACCTGATTTCAATCTTAAGCCATTATGTTAGATGGTTTACATCATAAACTAAATTTTTTACAAGTTATTAAATAATTTATAAAAAATTGAAAAAATATATTTCATTATTGTATTACTATATTTCTTATGAGCAAATTAAAAGTAGAATATGAACATATATTAGAGTTTTGTCGAGATAACAATTGTAAACTTATTACATCTAAACTTGAATATAACAATGAAACTGGAAGAAAAATTATTAGTATAGTATCATCGTGTAATCACAAATCACCTAATGTACGTGTTAATGAACTTATGGTAAAAGGAAAATATATTATTTGTAATAAATGTGTTAAACTAAAAGAATCCAACAGATTTAATGAATTAATTGAATTATGTAAATCTAAAAATTGTAAAATAGTTACAACAGAAGAAGAGTTTAATGATATGGTAAGAAAAGATAAAATAGAAATACTTTCAAGTTGTGGACATTTATCATCTAATGTTGATATTTGTGGTTTTAAAAACAGAAACCAATATGTTATTTGTAAAGAATGTCAATCTAAAAATAAAAAAAAATTTAATAATAATAATGAATCTTTTAATTCAATGCAAATAGAAGCAGATTCAATTGATATTATTAAAAATAATATTAAAAATATTATTTTGGAAAAAACAGTTGAAGGATGTAAAGCTGATTTAATTATTAAACCAATAAATAATAATAAAAATGAATGGTTACCAATACAAATAAAATCAACAGTAAATAAACAAAAATCTGGTTATTATAATTTTATGATTCATAAAAATAAATATGAAAATATGATTATTATTTTTGTAGCAATTACTGATAAAAAAATATGGATTATGGATAATGAATTAGTAAATGAAAAAAATACAATTGGATTAGGTGGTATAAAATCAGTATATAATGACTATGAAGTTAAAATAGATGATTTAGATAATAAATTAACTGAATATTATAATAAATATGCGAATTATCATATAACTAATGAATGTGCAAATATACCAACATCAAAATCACAGCAACAAGAACACCAATTTAGATTATTGAGGCAAACTAAACTGAATTATTTAACTTTTATTGAGCCGAATATTAGTAATACAACTTATGATTTTACAATAAATAATTATAAAATACAAGAAAAAGTTGGTATTTATAAAAAAGATGGTGGATATGTAGCCAAATTTAGAAAACATGATGGTAAACATAATACAGAAATAGTAAAAACAAATCATGGACTATGTAGAAAAGACAAATATACATGTTATAAAAAATCAGATAACGATTTTTATTGGATAAATTTGGTGGAATCAAAATACTTTTTTATTATTCCAGAAAATAAAATGATTGAAAAAAAAGTTATAGAAACTGAAAATGGTAACTCATCAGTATTGTATATTCCAGAACCAGATAATATAATAAATAAATCTCATTGGTTACAAAACTATATGTATGATTATGAAAAAAATAACAAAGAAAAATTAATTAATTTATTTGCAATTATATTATAAATAACAAAAGCTTATGAGTAAATTTAACGCAAATAATAAAAATAATTAAATAAAATATAAATATTATCTTAATATTTATATATTATATGGCTGAAGATTCTGAAACTAAAAAAAAAGAAATTTCTCAAAAATTTGTAAATTCTATTAAAAATTGGGTAACAATTGATGATAAAATTAAAACATTACGTAATGAAATTAAAGAACTAACAACAGAGAAAAAACAATATGAAGAAGTTGTTATATCGGAATTAGATAAAATGGAAGAAAAAGTTATTTCAATCACAGATGGTAAATTACATAAAAGTGTTTCTAAAACTCAAGAACCATTGAAAAAAGAAACAATACAAAAATCTATATTAAATTTTATTAAAGATGAAACTAAAACTAAAGAACTTATGGAAAATATGATGAACTCAAGAAAAGTAGTTGAAAAAGTAAATCTTAAAAGAACTAAAAATAGAGAACCTAAAAAAAAATAAATACATTTTATAAATTAATTAGTAATTAAAATATAAAAAATATATATTGTTTAGTTTTTTAATATAAAAATTTTATTTTATTAAATTTTTTAAATTTAAATATTTTTGTTTATATTTAAGATATTTTTGTTTGGCTGAATTTGCTTGTGTAATATTATTATTATAAATAGACATTTTATACATACTATTATCGTTAGACTTTAAATTAGTAAATTCTTTAGTTTTGTCTTGAACAATTTGTGATTCAAAATCATTATCTGTATCTTTAAATGGATCATGTGTGGCTGTTAATACATTAACAGCATAATCTGCCCAGCCTGGTAATTCTGATAATTCTTTTACTAAATTATTAAATTCTTCATAACTTTTAATATTATTAAATTGTATTTTATTAAAACATTCTGGTTTAACATCATAACCTGCATAATTTAAAGCTTTCCAAATTAATGGATTCCATATATCTGATTGTGTAACACCAGTACCTTTTGGATTTAATCCTGCTGCTCTTTGAGCAATACTTTGACCTTCTGATATAGAAAGTTCTGGTATATTTTTACCATAATTTAAAATAATATTTTGTAAAGCATTTATTATATGACATTTATTATCATCAATATTTTTTTTAATAGCATCAATAAAATTATTACTTTCAGTTTGTAGTTTATAATTTGTTTTATTTAATGGTATTTTTAAATTATTACGAATTCGTACATTGTATACATTTTCTAAATCAGATGGTTGAGTTAAGGTATTATTTTCTAATGGTTTAATATCATTATAAAATCCAGAATAGTAGTCAGTAGAAGGACAACTTTGTAAATCTTTATCAGAATGATTATTTCTATATGGTATTATGTTCCATTCTATTGATGATGAAATTGCTGAACTATTACATGTAATATTCATATTTTTTAACTTGTCTAAAGTAATATTACTAGTATTTTCTTGTATGAATTTATCATTATTTTCAAGATTTCTTATTACTTCATTTATATTATGTTTAACATTATAAAAATCATTTCCACCTCCATCTAAATTACTGAATATACAAATATTACTATGATATTTATTTGGATAAATAGATAATACTAATTTTAATGCTTCATTATTTAATAATGAATTATCATTTCTTAATTTTTCTATTTTTTTTAAAAATTCATATTTTGAAATTTCATTAGTTTTTTCTAATAAGTTTTGTTCTTGTAAATATTTTATTAATATTAATTCCTCTATTCTAAAAGTATTAAAAGGTACAAATATATTGTTTGACCAATAATGCATAAAATATATACTATTTTTCTTTATTTCATCCATATTAAAAAAAGCAGAATTTATATATTCATCTATTCCATAACCATATTTTATTTGATTTGGTTTAGCACCCAAATGTCTATGATCTAATATTGGTAAATTATCATTTTTATCTAATAAAAATGTTATACCAATACTTCTATTATATAGATTATTTGTAAAAATTTGTTCAGATGATGTTGAATCAATAAATTGAACTATTCCAGCAATAGCAGAACGTAAATAATACTTTTTATCTACATCAGATTTAACTATATCATGCCACAAATTCATATAATCAATTGAAGTAGGTATTAAATATAATTTAGTATTTTGTTTTTTTGATAGTTTATTCATTTCATTAATCCATAAATAGTCATTATATGCAGTTCCATTTGAATGACAATCTCTCCATACTAAATGTATTGGTCTTTTTATATTTATTTTATTATTCCAATTATAATCTTTTTGTTTTAATGATATATATCTTATCTGTTGACCAATAAAACCATTTGTTATATGTCCCTCATTAGGTGTACCAACATTTTCAACAAATGGTTTATTTAGTTTATAAACAAATATATCAATAGATGGTGAAGATTCATTATTTATAAATGCAGTTCCATTACTATATATTACACTAGAAGCCATTTGATAAGTATGAATAAATCTTTCCATTGCATTATTATATTTATAATTTTCATATGATTTAAGATGATTATAAAAATCATTTAAATATTTTTTAACATCATTTATTTTTGTTTCTTCAAAATCTGTATATACAAAGTTATTAATTTGTTTTGTTAATATAAGTGATTCATCATCACCTTTTAAAGTAGCAAATCCTTTTTCTAACATATACCAGTCCATGTAAAATCTGATATTACAGTTAGGAAAATAATACTTTAAAACTAATATGTTATTAACTTGTGTAGAATAATATTTTTTTGTCCACCCACTATAATTTTTTTCATAAAGATTTGTATTAGGCATAAATAAACTTAAAGAAAATGTAGGACCATTATTATTATTAGGAGTATATGCACTTGAACCATACATATATCTATATAATTTAAATCTATCATTAACTGGTTCAAATTCTTTATTTTTCAAGTACTCTTGCTTATCAAAATAATCTTCTAAAGAATCAAAAGAACCATAAGAACCAGAATAACCATAAGAACCAGAAGAACCATAAGAACCATAAGAACCATACAAATCAGAAGAACCAGAAGAACCAGAAGAACCAGAAGAACCACCTATTAATTTAGAAGAACCAGAAGAACCAGAAGAACCAGAAGAACCACCTATTAATTTAGAAGAACCAGAAGAACCAAAAGAGCCAGAAAATCCAGAAGATCCAGAAGATCCAGAAGATCCATAAGAACCAGAAAATCTGGAAAAATTATATTTTGTGCGTGGAAATGTAATATCACTTTTAATAACAATGTTTTCATGTCCATAATTTGTTACATCTTCTTCTCTTATTAATTTTTTTTCATTAGGAGTTTCTATTAATTTTTTTTCTATTTTTTTATATTCATCATTTTTTTTTATATCATCCATAAATTTATCATATTGATTATTATTAATTTGATTTAATAAATATATAATAATTATATATTTAATTAACAAATAAAAAAATTTAAATTTTTTCAATTTTATTTCTTTTTCTGATATAAACTCAAAAATATGTATAGAAGATTTACTTTTTTCTTTTGTAATTTCAATATATGGTATCATATTATATAATTTATTTATTAATTCAGTACTAACTTCTTTTTCTAATATATCAATCTCATCAATTAATATATTTATTAGTTTATTAAGATTTTTTATATTTTTTAAAATTTTTTCAGGTTGATAAAAAAATAAAAATATTTTTTTATTCATATATATATATATATAATTTTAGAAAAATATAATTTTAAACATAATTTTAATTTTAATTTTAATTATGTTTAAAATAGCAAACAATATAAAAAATATTTATTAAATAGTATAAGTATATGCTGCTAATGCAGCAAATAAATTTGTAAAAATATGAATACCAGTATGTGCTAATGTTGATTTCCAAGAATAACTATTTTTAATTGGACAATTATAAATTCCACGTCGTTCTTTTTTATAATAAAAAATAGATACGTTTATAATAAAAAATAGATACGTTTTATAATTAAAAATAAATATTTTTAATTATAATATGATAAACTTATTAGTTACTGGAGGATGTGGATTTATTGGGTCAAATTTTATTAATTATATATTTAAATCAAATAAATATAATATAATTAATTTAGATGCAATGTATTATTGTGCAAATGAATTTAACATAGAAGAATCAATTAGAAAGTCAAATAATTATAAATTTATTAAGGGTAATATATGTAATATGGATTTAGTAAGAGAAATTATTCATAATAATAATATAACAGAAATAGTTCATTTTGCAGCACAATCACATGTTCAAAATTCATTTGAAGATTCATTACAATTTACTCAAGATAATATTTTAGGTACTCATACACTTTTAGAAGTTTGTAGAAAATATGGTAAAATTAATAAATTTATTCATGTATCAACAGATGAAGTTTATGGAGAATCAATGTTAGATTCTGATGAACAACATAAAACGGAACATAGTGTATTATGTCCATCTAATCCTTATGCTGCAACAAAAGCAGGTGCTGAATTAATAGCACAATCATATTATCATAGTTTTAAATTACCTATTATTATAACAAGAGGTAATAATGTTTATGGTTATAATCAATATCCAGAAAAACTAATTCCTAGATTTATTAAATTATTAAAAGAAGGTAAGAAAGTAACAATTCAAGGAGATGGTTCTAATGTTAGAGCTTTTTTATTTGCAGAAGATACAGCAAAAGCATTTGAATGTATTTTAGAAAAAGGAGAAATTGGTGAAATATATAATATAGGATGCGATGAACATATGGAATACACTGTTTTACAAGTTGCAAAGTTGTTAATTAATTTAATTTGTAAAACTGAAAATTATGATGAATGGATTGAATATATTCCAGATAGACCATTTAATGATAAAAGATATTATATTTCAAATAATAAAGTTAAAAATTTAGGTTGGAAAATTGAAACAAATTTTATTGATGGATTAAATAAAATAATATAAAATAAATATATATAAATTATAAAATAAATATATAAAAAAATAAAAATATTATATATAATATTATATATAATATGAATAATAATAATGTTTATTATAGTCCATCACTTTATAGCCATGCATTAAATGGTTTATTTTTATTTTATGCACTTTATTTATTATATGTTAATAATATAACTGAACCATCATCATATATAATAATAGTATTATTAGCGTCTATATCTTTTGGTATTCATTCTCTATCACATTTAGGATTAGAACTAAAATATAATTTTAATCCACTTACTTATTTAATAAAAAAATAATTTTTTTAATCAACATGCTAATTTTTTTTAATAATACCTGGAAATTTTCTATCAAATTTTGATGCAGCAACTAATAACTTAGAGTCTTCTGTTGCATCAATATTTTCCCATGTTAAATCTTGAACTTTAACAATAATATGTTCGTGTTCAGAAGCTTCTCCTGTAATACGATTATTAATTTCATCAATTTCTTTTTGTGTTTTTTCACATACATATGCAAATACTTTTAATTTTTCATCACATCCACCTTGAGATGGGAAAAATTCACCTAATTCCATTAATGTATGAATAGGTAATTTATAAGTATTTTCTACTTGATGTTTTAACATAAATTCATGACCAGAAATATCAATTTTAGTTTCTTCTTTTATTTCCTTAACCATTGTTCCACCAAACTGATTAGAACCATCAAGCATACCTGCAGGAGTTTCTAAACATCTTTGAGAAATAGGAACTCTTGCTTGTTCTACTAAAACCATATTATATGTATTATTGGTTGTATTTTTAATAACAAATAAACAACATACAGCATCACCTCTAATAAATGTAACACCTGGTAATTGTTGCATTTCTTCAGATTCTTTATTTTTAATCACACTTGAATCTGCAGTTAAATATAAAAATCCAATATTAGGACCAAACATTGTAACAGCATCTATTTTAACACTTCTAATATTAATATTGTTATCAATACATTTATAATACCAATTATTAAATTTAGAATTTGGTATAGAAAATGACTCAATTACTTTATTAATAACATTATCTGCAATACCTGAAGAAAATGTAATATGAATTCCAGTTTTAGGATGTCTAATATTCTCAAAATTGGAATAACCTGCGTAATATCTAATAGTATTATATAAATTATACATATTATTAATAAATTAATGATAATATGAATAATATTCATTTTTTTTATTAAATAAATAATTTAGCAATCAAAAGCATAAACTGATTTCTCTGTTCTAATTCTTGGTAAAATATTAACTGCCATTAATTCATGGAATAATAATTTACATGCATAAGGAATTACAACAGCAGAAATACGGGTAGTATTATGACATGATTTACATGTGTAATATTCTTTGTCAATAACTTTTGTGGCAAATAAACCACAATCATCACAAACATGTACTTTTGTAATATCTGATGTTTCCATTAATCTTTCTTTTAAAAATTGACCCATACCATGAGCCACCATTGAATCTTTTTCCCGATCTACTTTATTTACAATTTATTAAATTATAAATAATTTGCACTTTGTTAATTATAATACTTTTAAAAAGGTGTAATATTATAACTCCCGAATACAAACACTATTACTAGTGAGACTAGACTATATCTTAAGCTATCATCAAAGTTAATTAAACTTTTCAAGCCCACTTCCATTTAGTCGTTGAACCTTCTTCATGTCCTAATTATAACGGATTTAGAAGCTTGGCTGCGGATTGTCCTTTTAAATACATTCATATCTTTTTACTATTGGGAACGGCAATTAACCGTGTTCCTCTTAAAAATTTCTAATTAAGAGTAGTAATACAAATATAAGGATGTCCCCGCAATTTGAAAATGTTGCCGATTACACATCGACTAGCTATTACTTTTGTATGTAATAACTGAGACAATTTATTCATCTCTCCGATTTTTAAACCACCATCTCTACTTCTTCCTTCAAGTGGTTGTCTTGTTAAAGCTTGTCTAGGTCCACGAGCTCTTCCATGAACCTTATCCATAACCATGTGTTTTAATCTAATTTGATATGTAGGTCCAATGAATATTTTAGCATCCATTTTTCTACCAGTCATACCACAATACATAGTTTCTGTTCCATTAGCAGTATAACCTAATTTTTCTAATAATTCAGTTAATTGTAATGGATCGTAATCATTAAAAGGTGTTCCATCTACAAAATGTCCAGATAATGCTGCTTCTTTAGAAGCTAAACATTCAACCATTTGTCCAACAGTCATTCTGGAAGGAATTGAATGTGGGTTCATAATTAAGTCTGGAACCATACCATTTTCAGTAAATGGCATATCTTTTTGTGGTAATGAAATACCGAATGTACCTTTTTGCTTTACTACCATTAAAATCTAATAAAATTAGATTTTAAACCCATACCTTCGCAATACATATTTATAAGGTTGAATATGTAAGACTACACAATACGGCACTGTTTCCAGTGGGGCTAGACTATATCTTGAGGTAATACGTTTTTAAAATATAAACATAAAACCCAGTATCCACTTAGTCGTTGAACCTTCTCCATTTATTTTTCTTTACTAAAATATTTAGGAGCTTGGCTGCGGATTGTCCTTCTATTAACTAATACCTTTTTACTATACCTTATGTTGTTAACATAAGCCATCCATAAATTTCTATATGAATTTAGTAGTATTAATCTGCTTATCAATTTAATTGATAGTCAGGATGTCCCCGCAATTCGAATACTTTGCCTACAACCTGTAGACTAGCAGTGCTTTTGACACCACTACGGCCATAAAAGTTAACCGTGTCTGTTTGAATTTCCAATTAATACTGGAGGTGATAATGTATTTTCTCTCATGTAATATACATGAGATTCTGGAACTTCAATACAATATACTTTTCCATTATATTTATAATATTTTTCTTCATTTGAATCATTTTGTTTTTTATTAATCCATGGTTCATTATGATTTCTTAAAATACTAACTTTATAATAATCATTTTGTTGTATAATATTAACAGCTGTTCCAGCTCTAATACCTAAATTTCTAATACCATTTGATTCTTTTCCTGCTTTTTCTGATAATTTAATATGACCAGCCCAACCACAATGAAATGCTAATCTTGATATATCATTTGCTAAATTTAAATTTATTGTTCCATATCTACTAAATCCAGTTGTATCAGTATGACCATCGCCTTCTAATAATGATTCCATTAAAATTATTGATTGTAATTCTGATAAATTCCATACAAATGATGGAATTATTTTATTTAAAGTTCCTGTTCCAATTTCTTTATTAAAAAATTCAACAAGATCTTTATCATTAATTGAAAATTTTTCATCTTTAGTATATTTATAGTTCAATTTTAAATTATCAAGAAATTGTTTACAAAATGTAACTTTTCTTTCTTTAACACATGAAATATAAATTATATTATTTACTATATTACCATCTGCAATATACATACCAATAAATTTTAACATTTCATTCATGTTGTATAATTTATTATTAATATTAAGTGAATCAATATTTTCATTTGAATTTTTAATATTATTTTTCATTTTATATTTTTTTCCAAATACTTTTTGAGCTTCAATAAGTTCATAATTATCTGAATATCGTCCTTTAACATATAATTTATGATTTGGAGTACATTCAATATAAATATGTTTATTTTTATAATAATACATATCTCCATCATGGTCAAATTCAAATTTTTCAGATGGATTAATATATACTAAATTATTATTTTTATCAAATGTTGCTACTTTATGTTCATTAATATTTATATCATATAAACTGGTCCAACCTTTATCAGTTAAAACTTGAGCTGAACCTTTTTGGCAAAATTTATCACCAATAATTGGTACACGTTCCATCCTGACACGAACATTATACATTTCATAACCTTCTGAATTATGAATACCTGTATGTACACGATCAATAACACCATCTACATTTGATTTAAATAATTCAGATGAATCTTTAAACACTTTATTATTATTACCTGTAGCTTGAATAGGTGATACTTTACCAATAATGATATCATTATTTGTAATTTCAGTTTCTTCAGGAACAAAACCTTTTTCATTAAGCTTACTATAATTACCTTGTTTTATACCAGTTACTTTATTAGGGTCTGGTTTAGTAAATACATCATCTTGAGAAGTTGAAGGATTTTTAATAATTTCAGAGTGATGCTTTTTAAGACTATCGCATCTAAATATACCTCTATCAATGGAACTTTGATTGAAAACCAAAGAGTCCTCTTGGTTATACCCAGTATATGATGCAATTGCAACGATAGTATTTTCACCACATGGTAAATCTAAGAAATTGTTATATTTCATAGCTTCGGTTTGTGCCAAAGGTATTTGTGGATGATATAATACTTGTGAAATATCCATACGGTCTTTATAACTAGTAAGATATATACCAATTGATTGTTTTGCTTGTGAGAAATATACAATACTTTTAGTTGCATAATCATGATTTGCAAAAGGAATACTAGATGCAGCAGCACCTAGCATAACCCAACCAGTAAATTCACAATGTGAATATCTTAACCATCTATAATCACCATATCTATTAATTTTAGTAGATTCATTATATTCAATAACATTATTTTTATTTTGAATTGATTCTTCTAATTTATTATGTTTAAATGCAATCATTAAATAATTAGTTGATTCAATATCTTCATATTCAATAATATTAGGATATTTAGATAATAATCTTTTCCATCCTTTATTGATATCTGATTTTAAAATTTCTTCATTAATATCTTTAATAATAGTATCATTTAAAAGTAATTTATTATCTTCAACAATTAATAAAGGTCTAATTAATCTACCACCATCAAAATAAATTCTCATTTCTTTTCTATCATAATCAAATAAAATAGAAACATGTTTATCAATAATAGATTCTCTCTTTTTATTCTTCAAGTTTTTATAAACTTCTAAACCATGTTTAATAAGAACAACACTGTGCCAATCACCATTTATAAATATTTTAACATATTTATTCATATCTAATGGATTAATATCTGCAGGATGTTTAATGTTTTTATCACCATCTAATATAGTTTTAAGTACTGTTTCTTGTGAATTATTTTGTGTTGTTATACTTGACATCATTGCAAGACTTTTTACAATACCAATCTTTTGACCTTCTGGAGTTTCTACACAACATAAAAATTTGTATTGATTATTATTAATATGTCTCATTGATGTAATTCCAGATGTTGCAGTATCCATATTAGGAGTTAAAATTCTTCTAAAATATGATGCAGATTGAATCCAAGATAAACGTTGTAAAGCTTGTGCAACACCGTTTTTAGTTCTTTGCATACCCCAAACACCAGTTGCTAAAGCTGTTTTAATACCTTGTTCAATAGTAGTTGGTTTAATTTGACCAATAATATTCATTGGATTAGTATCACTACTATTTTTCTTTCTAAAAAGTTTACCAATTTCACTTAACATTTTTTTCCAATTTTGTTTAAATAATTGACCTAATAAAATACCAGGAGTTTCAATACGTTTATTTTGTAATGCATCTCTATCATCAACTTCAGCTCTACCTAACATAACTGAAATTAATTTATTAGCCATTAATCCAATAAAAAGTCTCTTTTTAGGAATATCTTGACCTAAGTGATGTAATAAATCTTCTCTAAGTATTTTTTCAACTAATAATTGTTTTTGTTTTTTAGCTATTTCTTCATCATATTGATTAAACTTTTTACTCTTATTAATTTTAGTAATAAGATAATTAATAGCTTCTTCTTTTGATTTAATTAAATTACCATTTTCATCTTGACACAAATTAATAGATGGTCTTAAATGATTAATCATTTTAATATCATCAATATTAAAAGTAATATTTGAAATAATATCATGATCATTTTCTAATCCTAATGCTCTCATAATAACAAATAATGGAATATCAACTAATTGTGATGTGGTTATAGTAATTGAACCATCCTTTTTTGTTTTCATCATAACAATTTGAAGATTATCAGACCAATCATTTTTTCTTGAATTAATTTGAGCTGTATATATTAAACCATTTTCATAAGTTGGATCTTTTTTAGTAAACACTAAAATTTTATTATCAACCATTTTTTCAATTGACATTACTATTTTCTCTGAACCATTAACAATAAAATATCCTCCTTGGTCATATTTACATTCAGCTTTACTATTTTTTTTAATATAAGTTGAACAATATTTTGATTTAACCATAATAGGAACATTTGCAACTGCAATATCATTTTCTGTATGAGCAACAATTGTTGATTTTTCACCAGTTACAATATTAACTTGGTCAACAATTTGTTTAACATCAAAAATGACGGTACCAAAATAATTTAAATGATTTTTTCTTGCATCATTTGGATATTTAATTTCAGTATCATTCTCAAATGTTGGAGGTTTAATTCTAACATTTTCACATTTTAATCCATGATAATAAATTGTTGTTCCATCAATATTTTCATAAAAATAATTTTTATCATGTTTTAATGAATATGGAATTATTTCTTCTATAAATTGATGATATGAACTAAATAAATGTTCATATAAAATTGATGGTTGTTTAAAATATAAATGTACTAATTTATTAAGTTCTTTTTGTATATTGGTTGAATTATCTACATCTACTACATTAGTTGTTTCGGGAGACATATTATTTTTAATGGTTTTATTATTTTTACTAATCTTACTATCTTTCTGAGTATTTGCCATTATTATAGAGGACATATATTTTAAGATTTATGAAATCAATTTTTTATATAATTTCATAAATTTTTAATATTTTTAATATTAAATTATATTATAAAAAGTCAGATATATTGTAATTTATTGTGTCTTTTACATTAAATTTTATATCTGTTTTTGATTTTAATGTTTTTACTATAATTGTATTATATTTATTTATATCTATATTTTCATTAATAAAAAATATTTTTATTGGTACATTAAAATTATACATTTTAATTTTATCAATTACATTCATTTCATTTAATATTTTTTCATTTTTTTCATTATTTTCATTATTTTCATTTAATATATTATTTTTATGTATGTCAAGTAATTTAAAATTTAATATAACAGGATAAATTTTAGTTGGTTGTTGATTATAATTTTCAAAAAAATACAAAGAATCTATTTTATATAAATAATTAATGTTTGAATATTTAAAAATATATTTAACTGGAAAAATAAAAAATAAATTAACAAAAAATAAAATAAATTTATTGTTTATAACTTGATTATTTATTTCAAATAAATTAATACTTCTAATTAATGACATAAATGTATTTCTAAAATTAATGATATAACTATACATTATTTATATTTAAAATTTAATATTTAAATTAAATATTTGATATTTAAATTATAATTTATTTATTTAAAGACTATTTAATTTATTATTATAATTAATGGAACCCGACTCATCATTACCTAATAAATGGTCTTTATGGTATCATCACGAAAAAGATAATTGGAAATTATCTGGATATAAAAAAATATATGATATAGAAACAATTAGTGATTTTTGGAAATTATATAATAATTGGGATAAAATAAAAGGAGTAAATAGTAAACATTATTTTTTAATGAAAGATGGTATTACACCAATTTGGGAAGACCCACAAAATATAAATGGTGGTTGTTGGTCATATAAAGTTAATGATGATTTATCACCTAAATTATGGAATGATTTATCAATTTATTTAGTTAATGAAGCAATTATTACAAACTCTGACGAAATAGTAGGATTATCAATTTGTTTAAAAAAAAATAATAATGTTGTAATTAAAATTTGGAATAAAAATAGTAAAAATTCCAGTTTAAATTTAATAAACAAAGATATTTTAAAAAAATGGGGCACTGAAATTATTTATATTGCTCACATGCCTGAAAATTAAATTATATAATTATATAATAAATAACAATTTATTATATATATAAAATTTTTTATATAATAATATATAAATATACATGTCATTTAAAGAAAAATATTTAAAATACAAAAATAAATATTTAAATTTAAAAAAATTATATGGTGGTGATATTAATAATATTAATAATATTAATAATAATAAACAAAAATATTTTATAATAACATCTGGTGCTACTGGTTCTGGAAAATCTAGTTTAATTAATGAAACTTTAAAATTATTAAAAATTGAAAATGAACCATATGAAAAAATATTAGTTGATGATTTAGTAGAAAATGATAAAAAATATAAAGATAAAGTTAATAAAATAATTTCAGAAACTGAATCAGAATGTAATAATGAAATATCTTGTAAGATAAATAAATATGAAAATCCTAGTAAAGAATTATTAGATAAATTTAAACATGCATATTTTACTACTAGAAAAGAACCTGGATGTTTAAATAATCAAGATAATGATTCATGTGATATATTAAATGATAAAAAAATTAAAAATACATTAGATAAACATATTATTTTTGAATTTACTGGTTCCTATATACCAACATGGTTATTAAATTTTTATTGGATTCATTCAAATTATAAAATTATTTTTACATATTCATTAGTTCATTTAAATAAATTAATTGAAAGAAATAAATCAAGAGCATATAAAGCAATTGAAGAATTTAAAAATGATAATTCAAAACCTGCACCTAGATTACCTGATATATCAATTAATACATTTCAACCTATTGTAGAAGGTATTAAAAATACATTAATAAAATTATATGATAATTGTATTAAATCATATGATGATAAAACATGCGGTGAACGTAAAATAGACCAACTATTATTATTTGATAATAATGGTGCTAAATTAGAATTAAAATATGATAGTAATAATAGTAATCATAATGATAATGTATTTAATAATACTATTAATAATTCATTATCAGTAACTATATAATTTATAATTGTAATGGAATTTTTTTTATAAATTTACAAGTTCCAATATTATTTTTAACTACCCATTTAAATTTATATGCATATATTTCAACTCCTTTAGTATATGCCTCTTTTAATTTTTCTGAATAAATTTTATCTTTTATATAATTTGGTCTAAAATATTCAGAATCATCTCGTTGAATTATAAATACTAACGCTGTTCTAAATCCATGGTTTTTTAATTCAATTAAATCATCAAGATGTTTATATGCTCTATCACTTACACATTGATTTTTACTATTTTTATATCCATCTGGAAAAATTGATGCTCTAATATATTTATTATTAATATTTGGTCCATAATTTAATTTTTCTTTTTTTATATCATGTAATTCAGAATTATAATCAACTAATGGAACATTTTTTACTTCTACATATAATTTTTCTTTTTTTGTATTAGATAATAAAAAATCTAATCGACTATTTAATACTTTTACTTCTGGTTTTTCTATTATATAATTATTAAACTCATCTAATTCTTTTATAAAGTGTGAAAAAATTTTATTTCCATATTGAGGATTTGCACCAATCCAAATAGGATTTTTATTTTCTAAATCTTTTATTTCAACTAATTCTATTGTATATTTTGATTTTCTACAATTATTATTACATTCAGAAACCATCACATTAACATTATTTATAATTAATCCACATAAACCCAATGATGGACTATGTGCAATCTCTGTATTAGTAGTAGTATTAGTATTATTAATTTGTATATCAGCCAAATATGGAGATTTAATACTTTTCGATGGTCTATTTATTATTAGTGCTTTTTTTAATTGAATATTCATATATACACTTATAATTATTTTATTAAAGTTTAAATTAATTATTTTTTAGGTATTAATACATTGTTAATATATTCAAATGAATACAATGTTAATATATTCAAATGAATTTTAATTTTTTTAATTATAAAATAATTCTACTAATTCAATAGTTTTAGTTGTTGTATTTTTTAGCCAATATCTAATATTTTCTTCTAATTTTTCTAATCTATGATTCCAATTACTTGTTTCATCTATAGATAATATACCTTTTTTATTTGTGGTAAAACATGATGATATCTTAGTTTGATTATCATCATAATATTCATCTGGATTAAATCTAATAAAAACTAATGGTTGTAAATTTAAATCTTGTGATATTTCCATTAATCTTTTATTATCACAGTTATAATATTTATGTTGATTTTAATTAATATATATATTATAATTAATATATAATATATATGAAAAAAATTGATATATAAAAATATAATATTATAAGTTTATATATTATGACCAAATTTAAACTTGTTGAATTTTGTGCAGGAACTGGTGCTTTTAGTTTAGCATTTGAAAAAACTAAAAATGTTGATACTATATTTGCTAATGATTTTGAAAAAAATTCAAAAATAATTTATGATACAAATTTTAAAACTAAATTAATATGTAAAGATATTCATACATTAGATATAAAAAAAGAAATTCCTTCAATGGATGTAATTACAGCAGGTTTTCCATGTCAACCATTTAGTATTGCAGGTGTTCAAGATGGATTTAATGATGAACGTTCCAATGTATTTTGGAAATTAATTGAAATAATAAAATATCATAAACCAAGAATTGTAATATTTGAAAATGTTAAAAATTTAAAGTTACATGATAATGGTAATACATTTAAAATTATCACAAATGAAATAACAAAATTAAATTATCATTATAAATATAATATTTTAAATACATGTGAGATTACCAATATTCCTCAAAATAGAGAACGTGTGTATATTATATGTTTTAAAAATAAAAATGATTTTAACAAATTTAATTTTCCTAATCCAATTAATGAAGATGAAAAAACAAAATTAATTGATATTATAGAAAAAAATGTTGATAAGAAGTATTATTACACAAATAAATTAAAAGTATGGGATGAAATTAATAATAGTATTACTAAAAATATTAAATCAAACACAATTTATCAATATAGACGATACTATGTTAGAGAAAATAAAAACGGTGTTTGTCCTACATTAACTGCAAACATGGGCACAGGTGGTCATAATGTTCCATTAATAAAAGATGATAAAGGAATTAGAAAATTAACACCTCGTGAATGTTTTAATATTCAAGGTTTTCCTAGTTCTTATCTTTTACCAAAAACAATTAGTGATTCTGGTTTATATAAATTAGCTGGAAATGCTGTTTCATATACAGTTGTTGAAAAAATAGCTAATATTTTAATTAATATTTTAAAAGAAGAACAACCAGTTGAAATTATATTATAATATTATTATTTATTGTATTAGTATCATTTATTATTGTAATAATATCATTTATTATTTTAATATTTACTTCAGTTATATTTTCATTATTTTTTATTAAATCATTTTTTAATTGTAAAAAGCCAATTCTAGGACGTTTTCCCTTATCACAAACATCTTGATATGTTTCATTTGCATTAATTTTTATTTTTTGAAATTTGTTTGAGTTATTTGCTAAATTAATTTTATAAATCTTAAATTCTTTATTTATAAAATTAATAGCATCAATAAAATATATTTCATCCCATGATTCTGTAGGTCCAAATGATGTTGGACCAGTACTTGTAAAACATTTAACTTCTACTTTTAGTTTTTTATCATTTATTATTTGTAAATCACCGCCAGATAAAGATTTAATACAATTACGATTTTCTATTTGTAAAATATATTCTTTAACTAAATTTTCTGATATTGATTCTGGAAAATTAGGTAACCTAAAATTTATTTTTGATTTTTTTTGAAATTCTTTTATTTTTTTATAATAATCAATATGAATATTTAATAATTCATTTATTTCTTTAATATTTAATGACATATTTTATAATATATATATTATAAAATATATTTTATTCATTTTTTTTAATTACTATACACACTGGAATTTCACTCATGAATTTTTATTTCTATAACTTATAGAAATAAAATATCAATTTTTTTTATAATAATAGTTTACATCATATACATCATTAAAATAATATAATATTTTTAATTTTAAGTATTACATTATTTATCATATTACGATGGATTATGATGTAATATTTTCAATTAATATTTATCATCATTTTTTGACGGTGATAATACTAGCTTAATGGAACCAAGTACACTGATGTCATATTTAATAATAAGTGGATAATCATTTTTAAGATATAATGTAACGGTATTACAAAGATTAGTACATTTAGTAAAAATCATAAGAAATCGTAATTCAAATAATCCTTGAACAATTTCGTCACGACAATTTTGATTAGTTTCAATAGTTAGACCACCATTTGTTTCAGCAACTTCAAAGTCAATATGTCCTAATTCGCCGGCCCCAGAGAAAATTACTTTATTAGAAGTGCACATAATCTCCATCTTTTCAGTAGCAGAAAACATATCTTTACAATATTTGTGGAAATCTTGAGATGGTAAAGTAATACTATATGGGAAATCAATAGGTTCAACTTCATATTTTTCTTCAATTAAATCCATTAAATTTAATTTGAAAGTTTTCTTTTCTTTACGTTCAGTTGATTCTAAAATAATAATTAATTTATTGATATCATCAGAATCAATAGCCCAAATCATAGTATCATAATGTGACATGCATTTTAAACATTTTAAAAGATTACCTAAATTAATACCAAGACTAATTTTACTTTTATGATAATTATAATTATATGAATCAAATTTATCTGCATCCAAACGAACATATACTAATATAGTTCCTGTTTTATTAACTTCTTTAATAATTAATCCACCTGTTTGATTTTCACTATTTGGATAAAAAACAAAATTAACATCAGTTAATAAAGAATTCAATGTATCGGTTAATACTTTAATAGCAGCTGTTTGTGTAGTTTTAAGTTCAAGAATATACACCATGTTTTTTTATTATATGTATATAATTATTATATTTTCTTTAAATTGTTTTAATAAAATAAAAAATAAAAAAAAAAATCTAAATTAATTTATATATATAATATGGCAAATAAATATGTTTTAGTAAATCCTTACATTAGTGGAGAATTTAAAAGTACTGTTAAAGCTAATAATTCCAACGAAGCAGCTAAAATTTTTTATAATAGCATTTCTGAACATTTTAATAATGCAGTCCCTAAATTCTTTTTCACCATTCAAAAAGGTGGTTCTGGAAAAGGAAAATACTATCATTATAGAAGTATTGAAAAAAGAAAGAAAGATGATGTTTCTTTTTTAATTAAACCTTACACTATTAAAGGAGAAAATATGACTGCTTTTGAAAATAAATTAAATGAATTTAAACAAAAAGATATTCAAAGTGGAGGAAAAAAACATAGTAAAAAATATAATAAAAATTCATCTGATTCTTCTGACTCTGATTCTATTTCTGATTCTGATTCTGAAATATTTTCTGTTTCTCAAACTTATATCCCTTCATTTAATCAACCTATTTACTATTGGTGGTATGATCCTTTAGTTTATAATTTAGATTCATTTTATATTCCTACATTTTATTCATATGTTACCCCTATTATTGAAATTAAATTAAATTAAATAAAATAACTAAAAAATAATTATAAATAAATAAATTTGTTTATAATTTAATTTTTAAATCAGATAATTTTAATTATGTTTTTGAAAAACATAGTATCTTGATAAAAATGAATATGCTTTACTTTCTTTATCTACACCCTTTAAATCACCAAAAAATTGTGCTACATCTTTGTAGAATTTTAAATTTTTTGGATTTGCTTCATGTTCAATAACATTAGTAAACCAGGGATGATTAATATTATATATATTTGAAAAAGTATCAGTATCAACAATTTTACAACCAGCTTTTTCCATTGTTGATGTTAATAATTTTTCTGTTACTAAATATTCTGTTTCATATTTATTTTCTTCCATAATCCAACCCATATGAACATCGATAGCTAATCCTTCTTTATCTTCTAATTTTCCATTAAATTTCTTTTTAATTTCAAATAGTTTTTTACGATTACCATCATCATCTGTATAATAAGATGTAAAAGTATCTTTATCACCTAATTTATCCATAACTAATTTAGGATCAAATAATGTAAAAATTACAAATCCACCTACTTTAAGATGATTATTTATATTAGTAATTAAATTATTAATTGTATTTTTTGTATCAAAAACATAATGGATAGCAAACTGAGAACTAATTACATCAAATTTTTTATTTTTAAAAACTTTATCAATAAGTTGTTTGTTATCTTCTGACATATTTGGAATAGCTTTTTGTTGTGATTCACCATTAAAAAGAGCTGAACCAGACCCATGAATAAATGTAATATTAGTAAAATCAGGGAATTTCTTTTTGGATTCATTATATCTTGATACTGCACCATTTGTTGATGAGAATAAACCATAATAATCTGGTTCAATACCAATTAATTCACCTACACGAGCATGATAATATTTCATGTTATCTCCACCTTGACCTATACCAATATCTAAAACGGTGGTTTTATGTTCTTTACCATCTTTAAAATCTTTCATTGGTTTACAATATGTATAAATAATAACTGATTTAAGCCAATTGTGAAAAGCTCTCATTGGTTTTATTAATTCATCATGAACTTGATAATAAATATCTTGTTGTCTTTCAGATGTAATAACACTTGAATCTAATTTAGATTGTAATATTTTTTGTTGTTGTAAAAATGTATCTGGATTTGCTAAATTTTTAATATCAGTTGGTAATATTGCTTCTTTCATTGATTTCCATGTTTTAATAGCAACATCTTTAAAATTACCATATTTTTTTTGATGTACAATAACACTTTCTGTTTTATCCCATCTAGTTCTTAATATAGTCCATCTATATTGATGTTGAATATTTGGATCATTATTATAAGTAATCTCAATTACTGTATTATCTTGAACTATATTACCATCAACATCTCTAACTTCACCTCTATCAACTGGAAATAACATTTCATGATTATTTTCTTCTTTTAAAAATAATACAGGTACTTCTTTATTTCCAATATTATCACCAACGGATATATTAGCTACTCTATATATTTTATTATCTTTTGAAACTCCAATAGAATTATCATATATTTCTAAATATCTTGATGTATCTAAATTTCTTTGAAATGTAATATATACATCTAAAGAATTTGTTGATGGTGGTTTATATTTATAAATAGGTAGTTTATGGTCTCTTTTATCTCTTGAATATTTTTGTTCTATACCTGTAAATATAATACCATCTAATTTATATGGACATAATTTATTACTTGTACAAAACATCCATAAATTATATGCAAAATTAAATACTTCAGATGGACTAGCACCTAATGGGTATAAAAATACTTTAGGATAAAATATAATATCATTTACTTTTGATTTATCTAAAAGTGTATTCAATTTTGTATAAAATTTATTAATTTCTTCATTATAATAATTCATTTGATTTGTCAAATCAAATTTACCACTATAATCTTTAATTTCATAAATATCATTAAAATCTTTACATACATTAATAACATTTTTCATACGTTCTTTTAAATTTACTTCATTTCTTATATCTACATTATTATAATATAAACAATCAAAAGCCATGAATAAATATTTTTTTATATCATGAAAATAAATAAGTTCTCCTTCTATAATAGTATTTGATAATTTTGAAGTATAATTTGTTTTAATAACATTCATATTATTTGAAATTAAATATACTTGTTTTTGAAAAATAAACATTTGATATTTTTCTCCATCTGCTTTATCTGTTACACTATATCTATTTGGTAATTTATCTAAAATATGTTGTACTTCTAAACTTACTGGTTGCATTGAATATAAATTTGTTGTATTTGAATTATCATTAAAAAATACTAATTTTTTATAAGCTTCTAATATAACATTCATCTCTTCTTTACTCATTAAATTATCTGTTCCTTCTAATACTTTTTTAATTTTTGCAACTTCATTTAATAATATATTTAAAAATTTTTCTTTTGATTCTTTTTTATCTTTTTTAACAAAATATTCTAATTCTAATTCATATGTTTTAGGTGCTAAAGTTATTTCATTAGGATTTGATGAATTTTGAACTATTGTCAAATCAATACCAATTGATTCATTTGCAGTTTCTAAAATTTCAAGCTTTAATCTATTTTTAAATCTAAAATAGATTTTTGAATTTGAATTTAAACCTAAATTTAAAATATTTTTTATTTCTTTTTCTGATAATACTTCTTCAATTGATTTTCTAAATCTAATATCATATTGATCAATATCAATTATATTTCTCATGTCTCTTGTTTTTTTCATATATTTAACATTTGGATTTTGAGTAAATTCACTTTGTGTTAATAAAATAGAAAAAATTATATGATTTGTTCTTTGATGAACTAAATTTAAAAAATCATTTATTTCTTTTATTCCAGTTATAGAAACTCTATAACTAACCATTGAATCATATCCAAAAGTTATATCTAATACTACTTCGTGTACTAAATTGTTTTTTTCATTATCACTTCTATATTTTAAATATTTTAAAACATTCATAAATTTTATAATTGATAGCTTATTATCAGTTTTATAATTATTAAACATAATTTCAAATTCATCATTTTCAATAACTTTTGAAAATAAGTTAGATAACTGAGTCTGTTGTGTACTTGTTAACATTGCCATATATATATAAGTTCTCCTTAAATAGCAATATAAATTCAATTTTTATTTATAATTAAAATATTTTTTTGTTAGTTTAAAAACTAATAATTTATATATTTAAATAATGGAAGATTATTATAAAATTTTAGGTATTCAATATAACGCATCAAACACTGATATATCTAATAGTTTTAATTTAAAAATGATTGAATATAAATGTTTACCTTTTTTAACTGATAAAGATAAACAAATTATTAAAAATTTAAAAAAAGCATTTTTTGTATTATCAAATGAAGAATATAAAAAAACATATGATAATAGTTTAAAAATAACAAATAATAATTTAACACAAACAACAAATAATTTTAATAATTTTAATCAAATTAGTGGAGTTGAATCCGGTAATTATTACTCATGGACATCAGAAATATCTTCACAACCAATTCAAAATAATAATATTAATCAAAGTACTAATAATATTAATCAAACTAATAATAATATTAATTATATTGGAACTAGTAATACAGGTACAGGTACTAAAAAACAATTATTTAATCATTCATATATTTCAGATAGAATATTTAGTTTAAATGGTAATAGTAATGGTAATAATAATGTTTCAAATAGTGAAATTTTAAGACCTAAAAATGTTGGATTATCTTCTGATGTTAAAATAGACTATGATACACCTATTGATTATAATTAAATATTTTCTAAATTATTTAAATCATTTTCTTTAATTTTTTCTAAATTATTTAAATCATTTTCTTTTATCTTTTCTAAATTATCTAAATCATTTTCTTTTATCTTTTCTAAATTAATTAAATTATCTAAATTATTAATATTACTTAAACTAATTAAAGTATCACATGGAATAAAAGATAGTTCAGGATAATTTTCTAAAATTTTATTAATACATTTTATACGTCTTTCCAAAGGAGTACCACCTCTTGTTTTTTTTGATTGTATATGAATTTTTTTTTCTATTGATAATGATAATTTTTTATCAAGATTATGTATAAATCCATAAAATGACCATTCACCTGATTCTTTTTTCATTTTTGTATATTTAGCACCACCAACTAATTCACCATTATGTTGACGTAATCTTCTTTTTTTATTATTTGTGATTCCAACATATGTACAATTATTACATGAATTTACTAATAAATAAACAACATATTCCATTATTATATTTAATATAGATTATATATTTATATTAAAGACTTAAAAAACCCTTGATATTTAAATGTTTTTGTTAAATTACAAACATAATAAAAATTATCTGTGGTAATATTATTATTTCTTCTATGTTTTTTTGCATTAATATTTTCTATTTTTAAAAATGGCATGTAATTAAATTTCTCAAATATATATCCATCAATTTGACATAACATTTCAAGTTTTTCATTTTCTTGAATATAATTTAATACAAAAATAATATTATCTAATGAATCATTAATTTGTTGACAATTTAATGAAATTAATTTTTTTTTAATTTCTTCAATATTAAACTCTTCTATTTGTATTTCATAAAAATACTTTTGTTCTGAACTAAAATTCATAAATCTAATATGATCATAATTAACTATTGTGTTTCCCATATAATATAATAGCTTTAATAGTTATTATATTATAATTTCATTTTTTTATTTATGCATCAGAATGACTTTCGTCTTTTTTATTATATCTATAAAATGTACCAGTATGATTACCAAAAGTATAAGTTTTAATTCCTTCTTTACTAATTAGTTTATCCATATCTTCTTTAGTATCAATAGTAAAATCACCACATCCAATTAATTTATCATCTTTTTTATATAATTTATAAAATAAAACGTTTGCATCACAACTTTTAGTAATCCATTCAATATGGTCTTTTTTTAAAGTAGCATAATCAGAAGTTTCATCTAAATTTGACATTGTAAAATAAATTCTATAGTATGCATATCTTACACTTAATGAACTATTTGATTTTAATGTTTTAAAAGCAGTTTTTGAGTTTTCAAGTGAATCAAAAACTAAAAAATGTTTTCCATTAGCTACAGGAGTATGAGATTTTAAACCAGCTAGATCTTTAGATGAAAAATCACTATTAGTTTTTACAATAATAGTTTTTCCAATTTTTCTAATTACTTTCTTATTCATATTATTACTTTCTTCCATCTTAATATCTAATATTAATATTTCTTTAGATACTTTGTTTCAAATTGTTTTATTAATATTTTAATATTTTTATCCCATATAATTTTTTCAATAAAATCTCTATTGATATTAATTAAATGCATGTATACAACATATTTTAGGATGTTTTCAAAAAAATGTTTAAAATATGTAATTTGTAATAAAGTATAAATTGGTGAATTATAAAAAAATGTATGTAAAACATATTGATATATTTCTATCATTTTAATTTTTTCTGAAGTTGATTTTATATGTGTTTCACTTAATTTAACTACTGCATCTGAAAGCAACTTGTAATTACTACTTGGTATTCTTTTATAATAAAATGTTAATCTACATAATCCATTTATTTCATTAAAATTTTTAATATTTTTTAATTTATTATATAATGAACATAAATATAATACATCGTACACTACATATTCTAATAATTTAGTATTTAAAGTTTTCATGCTAATTTCAACAGTATGAATAGGACCTATTATATTTTCAATATTTGACAAATACATATATCTTTCCTTATCAATTACATTAAATTCTAAATATAAATCGTAAATTGAACATTTTTTTGTTACATTATTAACTAGATGATGATATTCACATAAATATTTTGTATCAACTAAATTATATAATAAATCTTTTGTTTTAGTACTAGAACTATCTAATAAATTATTAATTAAATAAGGTATATCCAATGCTTCACCACCATGTAAAATTTTAATAATATGTTTATTACATAATAAATTAATTATTAATTTTTTTTGTTGTTTATTTAATAATTTTGGATCTATTATAAATATTGTCCCTTCATTATTTGAAGAAATTTCAAAATTAATTTGCATTAATGCAATATCTTTTTTGTCCTTTGAAACTAGTTTAAATTCAAAATCAATTCCAATATATTTATCTGCTTTTAAACTTATAAATCTTGTAATATAATCGCAAATAAATAATATATTTTCATTTGTATTTCCTACCCACACACTAAATATTTTATTATTTATTTTATCTATAATTTTCATTATTAATATATAATATATTATTTTTTAATTATAATTTTACTAATAAAATTATAAATAAATTTTTATTTCAAGTACCGCTCTCATCAGGGATCGAACCTGAGACCTTTTGGTTAACAGCCAAATGCTCTACCTACTGAGCTATGAAAGCATGGGAATTAAATAATTATCTTTCAAATTACCATTCAATATTATATATAATTATCTCTTTAAACCAAAACCTTTAAATATACTAAATAATCAATTTTATTTTATATAATTTGTTAAATATAAAAATACACAAAATAATAATATATACATTCAAATCTAAAAAATTATAATTCCATAATAATGAATTTTTGAATGGTTCTGTAAATAAAAAACTTAAATTTACTACATAATTATTATTTTCATCAGGTCTTAACCATATATTACCCAGTGATGGATTTAACTCTAAATATATTAACCAACTAATAAATAAGATAATATTTAACATTTTATATTATCTT